>JAEEGJ010011822.1_pt1 | contig 21941 bp, 11 predicted proteins | sample 8958761 | NCBI WGS metagenome assembly JAEEGJ01 (sample SAMN16246546, study PRJNA631951) | gut metagenome | biome: gut microbiome; feature: rumen; material: RS-attached | host: Bos | place: Iran: Karaj | collected 2018-10 | reverse complement strand
TTCAAATACGCTCCAGTACTTCTTAGGAACAAATTCAAGGTGCTTTTCTGCAAGATTAACGTGCTCATTCAAAGCATGCTTTTCTTCTTCTGTAAGCTGAGTTGCAACAAGAAGATCAGGGTCAATTGCAAGGAATCCTGCATCGTAAATCATAGCGGCACAGAAGTTGAGCATTGCCATTCCCTGTGGAAGTCCAAGCTGAATAGAAAGCTTGTAAACCAGTTCGGAAACGTTCTTTGAGTTATTCTTACGGCCAGTAACATTATCAATCTGCTGACCAATTTCTTCACACTTAACAGCAAGCTGCTTAAGCTCTTCTTCATCCTCTTCAGAGAAGGTTACATCTGGAAGTGCCTGTGCGGGAGCCCAGGTAGAAGATCCTGCAATTCTTAAAGAAGGATTTCCACCATAGATATCTGTAATACCGCCAAGCATAATGCGGTTTGTCTGGCTCTGATTCTGAGCAAGGAGCTTGAATGCCTGTGCATACTGTTCCTGCTGCATGATGTTTGCCTTTGCAGCTTTTCTGATGATTACCATAATCAGAAGAACAAGGAACACGATAATTACTGCAATACCAATGATTGAGAAAGCAATTACGCGTGTAGAACGCTTTGTTTCTTTAGCTGTTTCAGAGAAAGCATCTGTAAAAGTATTTCCCATGTCTTTAAGTCCAGACTCAAGGGCATCCTTAAACTCTTTCTGGCTCTGCTTTGTAGCTTCAGCCTGCTCCTTCATTGCATCGGCCTGTTCTTTCATTGCCTTTGCCTGAGCATCCATAGATTCCTGCTGAGCTTCAAATCGCTCCTGCTCAACCTTTCGCTGAGCTGCAGTTTCTGCCTTCTGCGCAGCTTTTTCCTTATTTTCCTGATCCTGCTCTATCTGCTTAACAAGCTTCTTGATTGTTGTATTCTCAATATTAGGATACTTCTCAAGATTCATCTTGATATCAATAAGAGCCATATCATCATATTTATTCTGAAGATTAATTAACTTCTGCTTGTAAACAGTCTGCGCAAAGTACAGAACATTTGTCTGAGAAGCCTCATCCTTGGCAACTGCGAGTGCCTGATTTACATACTTATACGCATCTTCAACATTTCCATCTTCATAAGCCTCATTAGCCTTATCCAGAAAGCGTACTGCTAAATCTGTTGTTGCCGCAAAAACCTCGGCAGTGAAGAAGACCACAAATAATGCAATGACAATTCTTTTAAGCTTACCTAACAACATTTTCCACTCCAAGAGCCAATATCAGACTAGCTCGATTTTCCATTCCTTCTTTTTTAAGGAAGAATCTATCCCTTAATCCAACATTAAGATTTAGTTTAACTTTTTCCAATTCAGCAAACGGAATCGCAATATTCAATGCGGCACCCGCAGCGGCTGTTACATCTTTAACAAAGAGGTGTCCTGCAAGCCAATCAACTGCAAAATCAAGTCTCATAGTTCCTATAGGAATCTCTTCAAACTTAATTCCCACAAATGGAGAATAGAAGTTATTAAGAACGCCCTCTGTAAGAGTAGCTAATTCCGACTTACCTGTAATAATAGCATTAAATCCAACTCTAATAAACATATTCTTGGAAAGTTTTGCAATTGCATATTTTACGGCTGCTTCTGCATCTGCAATTAAAGGAACCATTTTTTCCTCGTCTGCTATTGCAAGGAACTGTGCTCCTCCAAAGAGGTCTAATCCTAAGACACTCTTTGTTTCCATTGTATATTTATAATTAAAATCCAGACATACACCATAGTGGATTGTGCCAATCTCGCTTTCTTTTTCGTACAGATGAAGAAGATCAACCATACCAATCTTAAGCTTCCAGTTTGTGCTTGTAAGATTTGTTTCCTTTCCAGAAACATATACAGCACCTGTAGAAGTCTTGCTGGCTGCAACGTATTCTTTTTCTACGCTGCTTCTCTGCTTTTCCTTTTCCATCTCAATGCGGGCAAGCTCAAGCTGTCGCTGATGTTCAAGTTCTGCCTCATGCTTCTTCTGAATTTCATAGGCATCGGAAATCATACTGTACATTTCAACTGCTTCTTCGTTATCAAGATTGTTCTCAATAACAACAAGGGTAGCAGCCATTGCAAAATCATATTCGTTATTTACAATCAAACGTCTGATTTTCTTCTGAGTATAATTTTCCATCAAATAGTAATATCTGTCATTTACATTTCTGGACAGAATTGTATTTAACTTCGAATCATCCTTCGCAGAAAAACAGGTATCAATCTGTTTGTAAATTTCGCTGACATATTCTTCCAGAGCAAAGAGCTTTGAAGAAAAACATAGCAGCAAAACACTAAACGATAATATTTTTAATTTTCTTCCAAACATTCTAACTCCTTTGCCTAGAAGATATTCGTTCTGAAGCCAACAGCAATCTGAGGAATCAAACTCTTAATGTTTGTACCTGAGACGTCGGTAGGAATGAACCACAATGAGCCTTCAGTATAGAGCGAGAACGAACTGAACATCTTAACATTCTGCAGCTTAACCTTAGGGAACTCAATCTGAGCCAGCAGTGAAGAAAGAATCTGTTCCTTTCCACTGTTTGTCTGAGTAAACATTGCAAACTCGGCACCTACTGCGAATCCGGCATAGAGCCAATCCCAGTCGTGTCCTAAGAAGAAGCTGAATGGAAGCGAAGCAATATTTGCAATAATCTTCAAACTGAAGATATTTCCACCATAACGCATATCTGTCAAATCAAGCTTGAACAGATTAGATACTGCGTCACGCTGCTGCTGTGTGAACTGTCCGTAAGAAGCCTGAACCTTTACAACATCATCAAAGAAGGTAAGTCCGGCACCTACTGCGAACAGAGATTCACCCCAGAATCTGAAGTCTAAGTAAAGACCCTGGATGAATGATGGAATCTCGTATGCAGACTTATCACCCTTACGCAGAGTAACAGTTACATTTTCAAGTTCAACATCATCATTTGAAAGACCAGATGCATTAAGTACCTGGTTATAGCGTCCACCATTTGTTGGAGCAATCAGACGGATTGAAGGTGCAGTGTTATCAACCTGAATGATTGTTCTTGTAATGGCAGTTTCACCATTCTTCATTGTAGCACGGATAAGGAAGAAGTGGTAACCCTCTGCAATATCCTGATTTTCGATGCGGTACATCCACTTTTCATTTGTAGAAAGTTCTGTAAATGTCTTACCGTTATCGAAACTGATTTCAATCTTAGCAACTTTCTTAGCGGCTGTAATAGCCTTCTGTTCTGCAGTTGCTTCCTTAGTTCTTGAGAACAAGAGTTCATCTTCACTGATTGAGTAACCAGCCTGTCCTCTGATGTATGGACGGTTGATTGCAAAGTCTCCGTAAGTAAAGTTATCAATTGTTACCCAAGGTCCAATAGGACTGTAAGTAATTGTCTGAACTCTAGACTTAACAGACTTTCCAGAAGAAAGAACTGATTCTACATAGTAAGTATGTACACCTTCATCAATCTGTTCTGGTCCAACATCAAACTTAAAGAAGCCGCAGCTTGTAAGTGTTGTATTCGAAATAAACTTGTCATCAACCCAAAGGTTCAGCAAAGTGATTTCGCTTTCAGATTCTGCCTGACCGTAAACTGTAAATACACCGTTCTTATGCTCACCCTCAAGTGGGTAAAGAATGTCTACAGTAGCAGGAGCAATATTCTTTTCAAGGTGAATGTTGCGGCTGACGTTAGTTATGTTTCCGGCCTTATCTTTTCCAGTAAGTTCTACGTTATAGAAGCCGTCTGGAAGGTCGCGCATATCAACTGTTTCACCAATAATGCGGTCAATCTTCATATTGCGAACACTTGGTGAAGAACCCTTTTCAAGGTTTCTGATTGTAAGGTAGAGGTCTGTAACTTCTACGTTATCGAAAGTATAACCAGAGAAGAAGAGCTGACCTGTTGTTGTTGAATCATCAAGAGGAAGTTCAAGGTTCAATACCGGAGCATCGTTATCAATATTGATAAGGCTTGAGTAAAGTCCCTGAATTCCGTAATTATCTGTTACCTTAAGGAAGACTACCTGAGTTCCACCTGGAATTGCACGTGTATCTACTGTGTAAGACCAGTTCTCTGTTCCAACAGCCTCGTTATAAGAGTTACCGTTATCAAGAGAAACCTTAATATTTGCAATTCCGTTCTTATCGCTTGCCCAACCGGAAATTGTTACAAGGTTACGAACTGAAGTATCGATTGTAGGTTTTTCTACAGCACCCTTTGGCTCTTCAAGAGAGATGCGGTATGTGCGTTCTACTTCCGGACCTTTAACACCGTTGATATCAACTGCATAAACAGTAACTGTATGCTCGTTATCAGTCATTGTTTCAAGAGGTACATCAATAGAGAAGCTTGTGTTCAGCTTGTATTCAGCATCTGCTACAGTTCTCTTGAATACTTCTTTTGTAGAAACCTGCTTGTAGTCTCCGTTATCAATCTTATAGAAGATTGAAGATTCACCATCATCATCATAAACAACGCCCGAAATTGTAAAGTCGCGGGTAATTACCTGCATGTCTTCCGGCACGTGGATTTCTGCTCTTGGCAAGTCTGATTCACTGTCGATGCTGAATGACCATGACTCTACTGTTGCTACGTTGCCCGCATCATCAGTAAAGGCAAATGACATTGCATCATTGATTGGAGCCTCTGGTGTACCAACGTGTGTGTAAATAAGAGGATTCAATTCAATTGGAAGATGTGTATTTGTTCTTCCCTTTTCTGGAGGAGCAATATACTCTGCCTTAGTAAGAAGGGCGTTATCAATAACTTCAAATACGATAAGGTTATCACCGTTTACAACATCAATTTCCTGAGGCTCAACTACACGAACCTCTGGTGGAGTTACATCCTTATAAGCAGATGTATAAACATAAGATTCATGACCAGAAGTGTCGCGGGCACGCATATTAATTCTGATAAGTCCATCTGGTACATCTGCAAGACTAATATCTTTAGAGAAGGTTACACCAACTCTGTTATTGTTCTTTGAAAGATCAAAGCTTTCCCAAGTTTCACCGTTATCAAGAGAGTATTCAACTGCTCTGATTCCAAGAGGATGAGCCGCTGTACCCGAAAGCTTGAAGGTATTTCCAACCCACTGGAAGAGCTCTGGAGTTACAAAGTTGATTTCTGGGGCACTTGTATTGGCAATAAAGTTCAGTGGAGCTGAGTTATGTACATCGCCAAAGCGGTCTGTTACCTTTACAACAACGTTCTTGTAGTTACCGTCTTTTTCAGCGTAAAGAGTAATGAGATTTCCGTTTGTATCAACTGCAAGACCCTGTGTAGCAGAAACAAGTTCTACCTTAAGTGGTGCGTTGTAGTTTACATAATAGAAGAACTGTGAACCATTGCTCAAAACATAAGTGTTATCAATATCATCATAATCTGTGCCTGTAGCTGGCATAGGATAAATGCCTTCTTTGTCATTAAGAAGAGCTTCATCTGCAGCACGAACTACTGTGAACGAACCAGTTACTGTCTGTTCAAGAGCACCTGCCTTAATTACAGCGCTGAGCTTATTAACACGAGAAGGAAGATTTGTTACAGGAATTTCTGCAATCCAGCGCATTGGTTCTTCTGGTGTAGGCTTAATCAGCTTTGCAGCACCCTTCTGACTTACAGCGCCACCGGCAATTTCTTCTCCGGTAACTTCAAAGTTTACAGAATTAACTGCAGCACCTGTATCAATATAAAGGCGGATTGTTGCAATATCTTTTGAGTTGTAGCCGAGAACTACCGGCATACCACTCTTGTATTCTTCATCATTAATCTGTGCAATGTGTGCAGAAAGTGAAGGCTTCTTTACAGCTGTGAACTTACCTGCAACAGGTTTTCCGTCTGCAGCAGTTGCAGAAGCAAAGCTTACAGGATTGTTTCCTTCAATCATATCTGCACGAAGGAAGCTCTGATAATCTGATTCAAGTTCACCCTGATAAACTGCAACGGCATAAACATCAAAACCGTCTGCCCAGAATACAGCCGGAGCTTTTGGAGCAGGCATCTTACCGTTCTGCTCTTCTACATCCGGAATATTCTTAACAGCAAAAGCCTTTGCAAGCTGATTTCCACCGGCACTTTCAGCAATCAGTTCAACAATGTGAAGGCCATAACCATAGTCTGAAGCATCAAAATCAAACTTGAAAGAACCGTCCTTTTCTACATCAACTTTCTTAAAGTCGTCGTTTGCAGCAGGAGCTGTAGTAGTTGCAATAATTCCTTTCTGAATATCTACCTTGGCAGACATAACTCTGTACTTAAGTCCGCCAACGCCAGTTTCGCAGGTAACCTTACCGCTAATGCTTACAGGTCCTTCAAGGCCGGCAATTGCCTTAGAATCTGAATAATCATTTATTGTGATTTCTGGGAGTGCTGTATCTGCACGGAACTTAAGCTGGCGAGACTCAACTGTCTTGCCCTTATCTGTCTTAATTCTTACAACAACAGGCTCAGAACTTCCAATTGCATCAAGAGGAATGAGCTTAATGAGATTTCCGTCCAGCTCAACCTTTGCAAACTTTGTTGCAGGAACAAGTTCTGCGCTTGAAGCATTTGCTCCAATAAGGTAACCGGTTACAGGGAAGTTAGGATCACTGATAATTGAGCCGTCTTCTGCAACAGTGCTGTCATCAAATACAATTACAGGCTCTTCTGATTTTACAACTGTTGTATTTGTTACATAGTAAATTGCTCTGTAAGTTGAAACACGGCCAATAATATCTTCTGCAGTTACAGTAAGGTTCATTACACCCTTTGCACTGTCTGGAAGAATTGGGAGTGTGTATGTATAAGAAGTTACGTTCTTAAGATCAACTGAAGTTTCTGCAAGACCGTCTGTTCCCCATGTAAGAGAAGAAGCAACCTTTACAATTCCAATTCCAGAAGTAATTCCAAGAGAGAAGGTCTTTCCGCTTTCAGGATGGATTTCCATTCCGTTTACAAAGTCTTCTGCTTCTTTTCCGCTTGAAACCTTTGCATCTGCAAACTGAGGTGTAATTCCACGTGAAGCAATATTAATTACAGTTGGGTTTCCAACAACATCATTTACATCTACAGCTGTAATAGTTACTTTATGATTTCCAGCTGAAAGATCCTGTGCTGTACAAAGCTGATAATAGAAGACACCCTTTGTTTCCTGAATAATCGGTTCATTCTGATCGAGCTGAATGCGAACTTCTTTTACTCCATCAGGGTCTGTTGCAATACCACGAACAAACAGAGGATCTGAATCACCAAAGTTCTGACCATCTACAGGCTCTGAAATACTGAGAACAGGCTTATCAAGTTCCTGATTCAAAGGAATATTGCGAGTTACATCAACAACGTTTCCAGCACGGTCTTTTGCGTGAATAGTAAACTTCTGTGATTTTTCTTTTCCGCCGAGTGTGTCTACGTTTACGGCCCAGTATGGGTTACCAGGAATCAGGTCAAAGGTTCCGCTCTGAGCGCCAAAAGTCCATGTAAGTTCTGTTACACCGATTGTATCTTTTGCATAACCGGCAACTGTAAACTTACCGTTCATTGTCTGGCCTTCTGCAGGGTAAACAATTCCTACATCCGGCTTAGTATTATCAATAAAATAAAGGAAGGAATACATTCCCACAGATCCGGCTCTATCAATTGCCTTAAACCAGAGAACTGCAGGTCCATCCTGGAATTTCTTAGTATCAACAGAAACTGTAAAATCACAAAGATCTTTATTCTTGTTGCCGCCAAACTTCAGAGGTATAAAGTTTTCGCCGTTATCAACAGAATAATAAAGCTCTTTAATTCCGTTTCCATCTGAAACAATACCGTCAAACTTAACATTTCCAGAAACAAGAATACCCATTGTCTTGTCCTGAATTTCTGTTACCGGCTGTTTACGGTCGAGCTGCCAGGTGAGAGTATAAGGATTACTTACTTTTGGTTCATTATTAATATCATAACCAATTACTTTAATTGTATGAGGTCCTTCTTCAAGGTCGTTTGTGTCGAGGTAATATGACCAGAATTCTTTTCCTTCTGCGGTTACGTGCTTTTCGGTTTCCATTCCTTCATCAAGGACAAGGTCTACCCGTGAAACTCCATCATCATCTACACAGGTACCTACAATGTTGAGGTTTCCTACAACGCGCATGTTTGGATACGGGTTTGTAATACCACAAATCGGGAGATCTGATTTTGGATCGAGATAAAGGTTATGTGGACCTTCGATGTGTACATTTCCACCAAGGTCGCGGGCAGTAATTAAGATGTTGTACTTACCTGGTTTGCGGCTTTCCAAATCGAACTGCTCCTGCCAGCTGTTCATGTTTTCAACGTTGATATCTTCAACGTCTCCTTTACCATGAGCGGTCAGCAGACTTGCGAATAAAATACAAATTGCTGGGATCAATAAAACTTTTTTCATGTTAACCATCAAGCACCTCTGTTTATTGAAAAAAAAATCCTAAAATTTAAAATTCCTCATTTTATTATCGGAGCTTTTGCATTGTTTAATTAGAAAAAAGTGAGTTATAATAAATCAAAGAATTTTTTTAAACTTTTTTAGGGAGAACAAAAAATGGGCACAACTGATATATCAATTTTACAACAAATTATTAATAAAAGCAAAAAAATTGTTTTTTTCGGTGGCGCCGGCGTTTCTACTGAGTCTGGAATTCCAGACTTCCGCAGTGTAGATGGTTTGTATAACCAGCAGTGGAAATATCCGCCTGAGCAGATTATCAGCCGTACTTTTTTCTACCAAAACACCCCGGAATTCTATCGCTTTTACCGCGCAAAACTGCTTCCGCAGGGAATTAAGCCAAATGCTGCTCACTTTAAACTTGCGGAACTAGAGGCCCGCGGCAAGTTACTTGCAGTCGTAACTCAGAATATTGATGGCCTGCACCAGATGGCAGGAAGCAAAAACGTTTACGAGCTGCATGGAAGCACTCTCAGAAACTACTGTCTGGACTGTAATGCTTTTTATGATGAAAAAATCATTATTGAAAGCGAAAATGCACCAGATAAGCTCCCTCACTGCCCTAAATGCGGCGGACTTATTAAGCCGGATGTAGTTTTATATGAAGAAGGTCTGGACCAGGAAGTAATTAACGGTGCTGTAAACGCCATAAAAGCTGCCGACACCCTGATTATTGGCGGCACTTCGCTCACCGTTTACCCGGCAGCAGGTTTAATTGATTATTTCCATGGAGAAAACCTTGTTCTGTTAAATAAATCGAGCACCCCGCAGGACCGGCTTGCAAATCTTGTGATTCACGAGCCGATTGGCGAAGTGCTCAGTCAGATTAAAGTTGAATAATCTTCTATATATTAGAAGTTTACATCAAAGCCGACGGTAATATTTGAATATTCTGTCGGCTTTACATTTTCATAGGTTCGCAGTGAATAGCTGTAAACAATATACATTCCCATCTTAAATGCAGATTTTGCGACTATACCAATATTTGGAGTAAACTCGAGCCCACCTTTAAGATATACAGAATCAAGATAATATCCTCTTCCGTCTGCAATTGCCTTAAAGTATTCTCCAAGTTTTGCTGTCTGGAAGCCCTGTACAGACGCAGAACCCGCAGTTCCTGTTGCAGCATAACCTACACCAACATAAAAATCATTAAGATATACGGCTGTAATACCAGGAATTGCCTTCTGAATATCCATAGAGAACGCTTTGATTTCTACAGTTCCATCAAATACAACATTGCCAAGGCGGTCTTTAGGATTTAATTCGTCGGCAACCTCTTCTCCAAAGAATGCATAGGCATAATGAGATGATGATGGGAAGAGCGAGAAATCCAGAGTGAGCGGCATATTGTAAGTGTAGCCATATTTTGACTCAATTGGCAGAAGACGTGGAATGCAGATTTTTGCAGCTCCGGCAAGTGCAGACTTATCTATAAGTGCCTGTGATGGATCTGTAAAAGAAGCATCGTAATAGCGGCCATAGCTTACGGCCACGGCAAAGCCTGCGCGTTCAAAGCGTCCTGGACCTGCTTTTCTGATATTTGAGAACTGCGCAGTTACAACATCACTAAGAGAAAAACAGATTTCTTTCTGATTTCCAATAAGTGCCTGTGCAGAGTTTGAGAATGAAAGATATGATATTCTGCCAATTTCGAAGGTTGTTGAAATTGCAGAAATGATTCCGCTCTGCTTCCAGCCTTCATCATCCGGGTCAAATTCAGTTTTAATCTGTGTCTGAGTATTAAACAAAGAGGTTGAAGTTCCCTGTGAAATTGTTATTGCTGAAGCAATGGCATTATTATACGGATTATAACCTGCAGTCAGCTGCATAAGGTCTGTTCCGCCGTTTGTCCACGGATTAGAAGTAATATAAGTAAAACCAGCCAGGAAGTTGGAATCATAATATTTTACATTATCTACGTTATAGCCAAAGTGATCCGAAGTATATGAACAAAGTGGAATAAAGATTCCTTTTGCTAAATATGGGAAAGGATTAAATTTCTTTGATGGAATTGAGACATTAGAAGATACGTATGAATCTGATATTGGAGAATTGATGATTTCTGAATCTTCATCATCAGATTCTTCTGAATCTACAGTAACAGCCACCTCTTCCTCATAATCAGAATCATTGTTCATACACAAAATTCTGCTCTGGCGCAGGAACTGGCCGATATATACAACCTTTCCCTTCCAGACAACAGGCTCAAACACACCACCTGAAATATCCTGAGTGCTCAAAGAAAGCTGACCGCTTGCCGCATCCATAATTCCAAGGCGAGGCATAGTTCCTTTCTGAGCATAACTGAAGTAGAAGTTTCCGCTGCCGTCATCACTTTCACTGTAAGACAAAGAGCGTACAGTAGTTCCCTGTGGGAAGGCATATTCTTTGAGCAGAGTTCCGTCTACTGAGTTTACACAAAGGCTGTAAGAAAGAGCATGCTTTTTAAGATAAGCAAAAGTTCCGTCATTAAGAGGTGTAAAGGCATACGGATTTGTTTCCACATCAAAAGCCATTTCGCTAACAGGTTCAACTCCCGTTACACGGCGGCCCTTACTATTAAATAGAAGCTTATACACAGCAATACTATAGTGCTGAGCATTATATTTCTGCCCGATAAGATACCAGCCGCCGTCGCTTTTTAATACAACCGCTTCCTTAAGGCCATGCTCTCTCACACTATAAAAACTCTTATTTTCAAAATCATACAGTCTCACACGAGCCTGCGCGTTAGCCGCATTTCCGCTCATATAACTAACCGCAATAAATCGGCCGTCATTAGAAAGCTTTGCGTCTGTAAGCCCAGCCTGAGCAAAAACCTTACCGTCCTGAGTAAATACACGGCTTCCGTAGTAGTCCAGCCATGCAAGACGGTCTCCGCCAGCGGAGAGGGATGCATAATAAGAACCCGCATTATTTAATTCAGAATAATCATCACTTTCCGGCTCAAAAAAGTCCTGAACCACACCTGCTCTCACAGGGTTTGCCGCAACCTCAGGCACTTCATAATCATCAATAAAATACGACCATGCGAGTTTTAATTTTATTCCAAAGGCTTTCTTGAACGCGCCCGAGATCGTAAAATTCTTTCCGTTTACGACGCGCCACCAGAAATCTGCATAAGCGTCCAGCCCATAGCTATCCTGCAGCCACTGATGAAACGCCCCGTTAAAGAAATATGGCGCGCCGCCCGGCTGAATATCTGCCGCACCCGAAACATCATGATAATTAGGAAATTTATCTTCAATCTTTGCCTGCTTTACATAATGCTTTGCATATTCATCATTCAAACGGCCCTCGCCTGCTGCACTTTCACTGGTGACAGTAGCTCCTTCGGCCATACCTGTTGTAACCGAAAGCATTCCCGGAACAACACAGTCACCAAAAATTGCGCCCATTCCACGCCAGAACCCATTTTTCATATTATAAGTAACTGCGTGTGTTAATTCGTGACGGAAGGTAGAAAGCAAAGTTTCGCTGAAAACAGCAAGCTCGCTCGAACCGGAAGAGCCTGTGTCATACAAGGCAATATGATTATAAGGAAGAGATGTCCAGAAGGCATTAAACTGTTCAACCGCTGGAGTAATTACAACCGGCATTCTGAAAGAAGGAGTAAGCCCATACTGAGCTGTAACTTCTTCATAAACTGTGTCGGCTTTTTCATAAAGGATGGCAGCTGACTCTTCGCAGCGTGCCGGATAAATAATATCAAACCATTTTGTTTTTGCTACACGGAGATTTTTTTCTCCCCAGAGCAATCCGCTGTGTGCACTAAGCTGCGCACACAGCAAAAGAATTACAATTAATAAATTACATTTCTTTAAGTTTCTTTTCTGCATATCTGAAATATCCCGCTCCTACAGGTGCGGAGATTATAGCATATATGCAGCTTAAAATCACAAGGGAATATAATTTCTTAGGCAGTACAAAAACCAGAAGTACCACTACAAGTCCAATTGTTGTCATAGAAAGCAACATAGACCAGAGTACATTAAAGTTCTGCTTGCTTGCGGCCATTGGTGTTTCCCAGTTCAGCTTTGGATGTACAGTATCAATAAACATATCAATGAATATTAATAGAAGAGAAACTGTTGCCGAAACCAGAATCACAGAAACCCATACAGAAATTAAATCTGTAAATGAAAGAGGAACTTCAAGTAAAACGTACGCAATTCCAATTATGATGATTGAGATAACTGCGGCAATTCCTACATACAGCATTGCATGCCAGAATTTTACCTTTACAATCATATCAAACTTTACAGGCATTGCCTTAAGATCATTTAAAGATTTTCCTTCTCTTGAAAATGATGTTGTTGCAAGATTAGCAAAAGTTCCGGAGAAAACTGTAAAGCCTGCACCAATCAGAGCCACATAATATTTTACGGAACCCAAAGCTTCAGGGGTAAGCTCTGCAACACTTTCTTTGATTGCAGCAAGAATCTGACCAATGCCTTCTCCTGCCATTATAAATCCAATTCCAAAAGAAAGAATAAAGATTACCGGGAACAGATAAACAAAAAGCGGTCCGTTCGAAAAGAAAGCAGGTTCACGAACAACATTTCTGTAGTCGCGGACAAACAGCGCATGGAATACTGATTTTGCATGAACATCCTTGCTGATAACTTCTTCTGCTTTTTCTGCGCTAAGCTTTTTTGCCTTAACATCAGAAAAGCCGTTCAAGCTCTTCATGTACATTGTTCCAACAAGCGGAACCAGTCCAAAAAGAATGCCCGCAGCAATTGCCGCAAGAATCAGAATAGGAATGATTTTTCCATTAAGCGCACCGGCAATATACATAAAAACTGCATTCTTTGAACCAAAGTTGGTAAGCCAGTCAATTGAAGAACCAATCTTTTCACTAACAAATTCAGGCTCTGAAAATGAAAGAGAAACTGACGAGTTGAGAAGTCCATAAAACATACAGAAGGCAATCAGAAGAATTGTTGCAACAACTGTCAAAAGCTTTTTATTTCTCAGCGGCGGAATAAAATAAAGCACTAAAATAAAAAGCAGATAGATTATAAAAACCGCAGCAACCGAGAATGCAATTGCTGAAACTAAAAAGCCCAGATAGAAAAGAGGATTTGTAAGCAGCCCTTCATTGTAGCCATACACAAACGAGCTGATTGCAAACATGCCGATTCCCATTACAGCATCTGATACAAAAGAAACTGCAAACTTTGCTCCAAAGAACTGTCCTGGAGTAAATGGAAGGCTCATCAAAAATTCTTCACCAGTTCCTGTGTAGTAAGTAGAAGCAACCGAAGTAAATCCAAAGAACATGATTACCGCAACTGCAACCAGCATTGAGATTAAAGGCATCATCTGCTGATTTCCGTTTGCCGCAAGATATTTATAAGTACCCACCATATAAAGTGAGTACATTGCAATCATTACTCCAAACACATAAAGGAAGGCAAGAATCAGAAAAAGACTTTTGATAATTCCTTTCGGACCTTTTTTAAAGCCGTCGGTAATTGTTCCAAAAGAAGTTGATAATGAATTTGCATTCAGAATTTTAAAAAGTTTATAAAGCATGGCTCACCTCTTAGTTGGCATTTTCAGAGGCTGCAGCCTTTGCAGTAGATCCAATCAGTTCAAGGAAAATATCTTCAAGCGACTGACCATTTTTTCCGTGCTGTTCTTTAAGCTCATTCATTGTTCCCTGGAAAATCAGTTTACCCTGCTTGATGATTCCAATGCGGTCACAAAGTTTTTCTGCAACTTCCATAACGTGTGTAGAAAAGAAAACTGTTTTACCGGCATTGGCACGCTCGCGCATAATTTCCTTTACAATAAATGCAGCTTCAGGGTCAAGACCAACCATAGGCTCATCAAGAATCCAGTTCTGTGGATCTGTAATAAGGCTGGCAATCAAAAAGAGCTTCTGCTTCATTCCATGGCTGAAAGAAGAGATTTTATTATTCAGAACTTCCTTGAGTCCAAATTTTGTACAATATGATTCAATGCGTTCCTTACGAACCTCGAGCGGAACCTTGTAAACATCACCAATAAAATTAAGATATTCAATAGCCTTAAGGCGAGAAACTGTTTCCGGATTATCCGGTACAAACGCAAACTGTCTTTTTGCAGCTACAGGACGCTCCAGAATAGAAATTCCATCCAGCTCAAGAGTTCCCTCATCTGGCTGAAGAATACCAGTCAGCATTCTGATTGAAGTAGTCTTTCCCGCACCATTTGGTCCAAGAAATCCAAAAATCTCACCATTATTCACAGTAAGCGAAAGCGCATCAACCGCCTTCACCCCACCCTTGTTGTAAGACTTTGAAACATTGTTAATCTCAAACATTTTTTTAATCCTCCGACTTTAACTATACTTAATTTCATTAAATTAAGGCAAGTACGTAAACCAGCGCGGAGTTCCAGTAAATTGCTACTTCGTTTGTACTGTAGCTTGGTTCTGCATCAGCATAGCATTTGAGGGCAGGGAGTCCTGCAAGGTGTTCTTTTGCGTATGCATCAAAAAGGCCGCCGCATGGTCCGCCGGCAAGCATTCCAGGGTAAACTTTTCCACGGGCACCACTTGGTCTGTGATGTGGTTTTACAGGGCTCTTTGTTCCAGCTCCCGTAACGTAACAATAGTTTAAAGGATTAGCACCAAGAATAAAATCTATCTGAGCTTTTGCTACCATGTAGAAATCTTCACGGCCGGTAAGTTCGTAAGCAATCAGCAGTGTGTGGGCAAGGTCACAGATTGCACCATTACTTCCCCAGAAAACAAACTTTGAACAGTATTTAAAAGCTGATTCATTGCTTGTTTCAATATATTTTTCTGCCTGAGAAATTATACAAGTGTGGATTTCTGCAAGAAGCTCCTGTGGAAGCTCCTCTGATTTTTCCAGAAGAATTTCTGTACCGTAACCCGAAACAAAGGGCCAGCCAAAACCTTCCTGCCAGCCACAGTTCCATGGATGCTTTGGATCAGGCTTGTCCTTCTTTTTGTCTTCTCGAAGCTTTAAAGCCTGATTGAGATAATTTTCTTCACCAGTTACAGCAAACAAAGAACAAAGGGCAAAATATCGTTCATCGCGAACATCTCGGTCGCCATAACCGCCGGTAGTAATTTCTGGAGGATTAATATAAAACTCATCATCATGTGAAAAAAGATAATTCTGAGCTTTGATTGCAGCATTAACAAGAGTGTCTGCAAAAGCCTTGTCGCTGTCCTTATAAAATCCGCTTGCGTAAGCAAGACAACCTGCAAAGTCTGCAGTTGCAGCAGTTGAAACCGGAGCAAGTACAAGCTTATCTTTTTCTTCCTGAGGCATTATGAATGGGCAGAAATGATAGCAGGAAATTTTATGATAAACCGCGCCATCATCTCTTTGCATCTGAAGCAGCCATTCAAGCTCAAAACGAACTTCACCCAAAAGGTCAAAATTCTTAAAGCTTTCCGGAGTCTTTTTATAAGCAAGCAAAAGATCCATTACGGTTTTTGTACCGGCTACAACATAACGTCCATAGTCTCCGGCATCGTGCCAGCCGCCCTGTACGTTTTTAGTTTCACCAGTTTCGCTGCCATAAACTTCGGCAAGGCCAGTATGGCAGATTCCCTGACCACAACGAGAGTCTGTAAAATATTTCAGGGTAGAAAGTGTAAGTTCATCGTAAACGTTATCTGCAAGCTTAAAAGCAAAGCTTTCCTTGTCACCAACCTTTACAAAATATTCGCCGGCTGCAGTTACGCTTGAAAAATCTCCTGTAAAATATCCGCCGCCAGATTCTGCATCATCTGGAGCAGCAACAAGAGCACCTGTATAAACAGATTTTCCCGAAGCTTTTTCGATAACGGAAAATTCCTGCGATTCGCCTTTTGCGGCTTTGCTCACGAAAACGTTTTTGTTGTCTAAAAGGCGGTAACCCACCTGGTTAATAAAAATTTCTGACTCTGCCATAACATAATGTTATACAGATTTTTTGAAAAAATAATTGAATAAATGTCTATTCTAGTAGTTGAAATTTCCACACAAAAGCTGAGTTAGGGGAATGTTCTGAGTCTCTTTTGTGCCGTCTTTTGATATCAGATTGATTTTTACGAAGCTTTCGCTAACCTCTTTAGCAGCTCCTTCCCCGTAAAATGCACCAACCATTTCTATATACTCTTCTTCGCTCATCTCTTCGTTATTAAAAACCGGAGCAAGAAACAGATCTAAAATCATGCGGGTCTGTTCATCAGAAGAATTATAAAAATCTTCCAGGCTTTTACGAGTAATTGCAGAAATAAGCTTTCCCTTTTCTGCCTTTACAATTTTTGAGCTGAAAAGATATGAGTTTTGTTTTTTGTCATTCATGATGATTGATACAGCGCCGCCTTTTTTCTGACTAACCTTAACATCAGAAAAACCAGCCTTTGCAAGCTCGTAAGAAACAGAATCTGTATCAATAAGAAGTTCTCCGGCATCACCGTCTGAACCAGTACCGGCACCACCGAGTCCCGCTGCAGAACTAATCATCTTGGCAAAAGCCTGACCTGCCCCACCCTCAAACTGAATGGCAACAGAGTCATCCTGCTTAAGAGTAAGCGTTACCTCAGTAGTACATGAGGTGAAAAGAGAAATTAAAAGAATCAGTAAGCCCGTCATCCCGAACTTGTTTCGGCGATAGTTATTCCGTTTCATCACTTATTAAACAAGCTGCCTACGCCTAAGGTTACCCTTATTCCGGTAAATAATACAAGGCCCGCAGAAACAGAATTTGTGAACGAAAGTGCAGAATTATCCGGCTTATTGAAAACTGTATAGCTGATATCCTGAACCACCTGCCCCTTGGCCTTTCCAATTGTCAGTGAAGGAGTAGAAAGAGAAACTCCAATAATTCCAGGGAAAACAGAAGCCTTAACTTCTTCATCAGTTACCATCATTCTAGCGTTTCCAAAGGTAACAACCGGTCCCGCATAGAATCTGAAATAATCATTTACAGTTGCAGAGAACATAAGCGGCATCTGGAAAACACCCATTCCGTAATTCCATCTAAGACCAAGGCCAAAACCAGGCTCCAGAGCCCATTTTGTATAACGCACATTTGTATGTAAATCTATACCGCGCCACTGGAACATAAAAGAATTAGGAGAAATTAAAGACCAGTCGCAGAAAAGAGAAGCATCTGCGGCAAGAACATCAAGTCCTTCCCCTTCCGGATTATAAAAACTGCTGCCCTTAAAACTTACATTGCTGCCAGCGCTGCCCGAACCTGAACCAGAGCTCTCTTCATCATCAATAAAATCTTCTTCCTCAAAATCTGAATCATTAGAACGGCCTTTCTGTTTACCAGAAGGCAGGAACTGTCCGCAGGCAACATATTTTGGCTTCCAGTAATCCTGCTTAAGTGAAGAAATAATTACGCCGGTATTCGGGCCATCACTTATAGCAGAAATAAACTGATTATTTCCAATGTAGATTCCAACATGTGTGATTGGAGCTGTATTATTTGTCTTAAAGAAAAGAAGATCTCCAATTTCCTTGTCCTTATCCGGCACAATGCGGCAATAGTTATAAAGTGCTTTAGCAGTACGAGGCAGCTGTTTTTTCAGAGCCTCGCGCGAACAGTGATAAACCAGGCCCGAGCAGTCAAACTTATCTGGACCAATGGCACCAAGCACATAAGGAGAGCCGACATATTTTTTAGACTCAGCCACAAATTTCTCGCGCATAACCTGAGCTTCTGCAGGCGAAGTATCTTCTGCGCAAAGGCGTACACAACACACGCAGAAAATCAGCAGCATAATTGAAAGAGTTCGTTTAGCAAGCCCACGGGCTCCTTTTTCAGTAAAAAACGCGAATTTATTCAAAATCATCATAATTATATTCTCGTATTTTATTGTAACAAACATAACTATAGAAATAAATCATTATTCCGATATTCTAATTATGAGTAAGAAAAGCAAGAAAAATAAGAAGATTTCTAAAGGCTCAAAAGCAAAAGCCTTTCTTCTGAACAAAAAGACAATTACTTATGGACTAAGTTTTATTTGTGCAATTCTCGTTATTACCGGAATCTGCATTGGCGTTCGTACTTACAAAAAGCATAAGGCAGACCGCACTGTAAAAATTGCTTTTTATGGACTTGAAGAAAACCTTACTGAATTATTAAAGAAACAGATCCCTCAGGAAGAAAATATTATTCTTCAGATGGATGTGATTTCTGAAAAAGATTTTGATTTACAGATTATTAAACAAAAATATGACATGCTTTTTACCTGGCGTGGAGAAATAACCGACACGCTTTCTAAGTCGGCAGAAGATATTCCGGCAAAAATTCTGGAAACTATGCCAAACTCTCTGCGTAATAAAAAATGTGTCCCTATCGTACTTAATCACTGTGAACTGGCTTTTAGCATAGATGTTCTTAATAAAGTGAACAAAGACATTCCTTTAAATTTTACAGCTTTTTCTGATTTTTTGATTTCCGCAAAAAATCAGGTTTTCAGCCCGTTCTTTTGTAATGGCGCAGATAACCGCATTTTAATTGATTTTGTTGGTGCAATTGTAATGGGAAAAGGCGGACTTTCTGCCTACAATAAACTGATTGAAGAACTCCGTCAGGCAGAAGACCTTGAAGCTATTTTTGATGTTAAGCTTGATAATAAAGATTTAACTCTTCGATCAATTTTAGATGAACTTAAAACCTGGCCTAAGGAAGGTCTTACTCATCCTTCCTGGTATAATGGCTATGGCAATGATCTCTTATTCTTTGCTGAAGATAAACAGCTTGCCTGTTTCTTTACGCTTTTAAGCGAGCACAGAAAAATTCCATACAATGTTATTAAAGATTATGAATCTTCACTAGTTCCACCAGATCAGTCGGCTACAAATTATGGTCTGATTGCGCCGGCTGTTTCGGTGATGCTGCTTTCTGACAATTCAAACTGTAAACGCTATATCACTAATTTCTTTACAGAAGAAGCACAGGCTGCCTTTTCTGACGCAACCTGTCTTGCACCGGTTCATTACAGAGCACAGGCCTACGACCGCCAGGCCGACGACGTCCGCTTCTGGGCCGCATCCTGTGCCGGCGGCGCCGTGCCAGATATCTATCTGGCTGCCTACCAGCGTAGGAGCAAAGAGTTAGAGAAAATCTGTTCAGAGATCAGAGGATATGTCCGCTAATATGTCTTTGGTACGAAATTTCGCTTAACTTTCTGCGAAGTAGTCATCTCTAACGGCTCCTTCAACAAAGTAACCTTAGAAATCTGTGAGTAAGCCTGGAAGTTTTTATTCACCTTGCTCACAATCTTCTGAACCGCATCAAGAACCTCATCCTGAACAAACTCATTATTACGTTCAACACCAAGAGTCTTGTAAAGCTCATCGCTAGGGTAAATTAAAGCTTCAATTTCCTCAGATGTCTTTTCTTCATCAGAATAATAACCGCGAACAGTAATCTGCTGAATCTCATCATAAAGCTGGAATGCATCCTCAATCTCTTCAGGATAAACATTCTTACCACCGCTTGTAACAATCAGATTCTTTGCACGACCGCAAAGCTTAATATATCCTTCACTGTCTATACTTCCAAGGTCACCGGTTTTAAGGAAGCCGTCTTCTGTAAACATAGCCTTGGTTTCTTCAGGCATTTTGTAGTAGCCCTGCATAACCATTGGACCTTTTACAGCAATTTCACCAACTTCTTCTACACCTTTTTTAGTGATTACCTTTTCCGGATTCAAAATCTTCACTTCTTCATAAGGTGCAAAAGACATACCAACACTTTCGCTCTTAAAATGCTCAACAGGGTTCAGCGCAATAATAGGAGAAGTTTCTGTAAGTCCGTAGCCCTGAATAAAATCAATACCCATTGCGTTGTACTGGCGGCAAACACTAGCCGCAAGCGGACCACCACCAGAAATTGCAACACGGATTGTATAAATACTTGCCTGTTCAAGCACCGGCTTAAACAAACGTTTTCCCGCATTAATATGGAAAACCTTTTTAAGTGCATAAGAAAGCCAGCTTACAAAACCAAGCAGTCCTGCAACTACCGGGCCCTTAGACTTAATTCCTTTTCTGATTCCCGAAAGAAGCTTGTTATAAAGAAGAGGAACACCCAGCATAATGGTAATTTTTCCTTCTTTAAGTTCGCGCAGCAGTTTTGAAACCGCCATACTCTTTCCAAATACAATAGATGCACCGGTCTGCAGAGGGTTTATAAAGGCTGCCTGCATTGTATAGGCATGATGGATTGGAAGCAGAGCATAGAAAACATCTGTGTTATAGTGATTAAAGTTTCTCTGAGCAATAAAACCATCAGACATAAGGTTTTTGTGAGAAAGCATTACACCCTTTGGCTTTCCGGTTGTTCCGGAAGTAAAGAGAATTGCACAGGTGTCGTATTCAGTAGCAGGTTCATTTTGCTTTACATCAGCCTTAGCCTTAAGATTAAGGATAAAACGATCTCCCGCATCCTGATTCAAAGAATAGATTTTGAGTTTATCAAAATTATTTTTATACATGAAAGAACGGTCGTCGTCGCAGAAGATAAATGTTGGTTCTGCTGTTTTTACAATGTTCACAACTTCCGGTTCATGAAGTCCGTTATCAACAGGCACAACAATACCACTTGCAAAAAGAGTTGCCAGATATGCAGTTGCCCACTCCGGAGAGTTTTTTCCCATTACTGCAACACGGTCACCTTTTTTAAGTCCGTTCTCAGTAAGCCAGTCGGCAAGCGCAGTTACATTAGCAAGCACCTCGTTGTAGGTTAGAGTACGCTTAGAATCTCCCGGTCCGTCAAAAGCCGTAAAACACGGTCTTTCTCCGTTCCGTTTAGCCTGAATTCTCAGAAGCTCAGGGAATGTTGGCCATTCGCCTTTGAACTCTGTACCACGAAAATCATCAAGATATTTCCAAGGAATATTGTTTATTGTAGCCATGCCTTTATTTTAAGCCTGAAAACTGATTTTTGCAAAAATTTAATTTTGCTTGTATCTTAGTTCATTTCATTCTATAATATATGCGTGGCAAAACTTTTTGTTGTTGGAACACCAATAGGGAATCTTGGCGATATTACTTACAGAGCAATCGAAACACTTAAAAGTGCAGATTATATTGCTGCTGAAGATACCCGCCATACGTTGCAGCTTTTGAATCATTTTGAAATCAAAAAGCCGCTTATTTCCTGCAGGGCCCAAAACGAAAGATTTGCTGGGGAAAAGATAGTCAAACTGCTGGAAGAAGGACATGACGTTGCTTATGCAAGTGACGCAGGAACTCCGGGTATTTCTGATCCGGGTGCAGTTCTTGTTGATGTTGTTCGCCAGGCAGGTTTTGATGTGGTGCCGATTCCAGGCCCTGCTGCGTTTGCAACCCTTGTGAGCGTTGCGGGTACGGGCGGTAAAACACTTATTTTTGAGGGCTTTCTTTCACCTAAGCCAGGCCGACGACGCAGCCGCTTAAAAGAGCTGATGGATACCGGAAATGCGGTAGTTATTTATGAAAGTCCGTTCAGAATTACTAAACTTCTTG
>JAEEGJ010011816.1_pt1 | contig 21952 bp, 23 predicted proteins | sample 8958761 | NCBI WGS metagenome assembly JAEEGJ01 (sample SAMN16246546, study PRJNA631951) | gut metagenome | biome: gut microbiome; feature: rumen; material: RS-attached | host: Bos | place: Iran: Karaj | collected 2018-10 | reverse complement strand
ATGAGCGCGTCCTGGAAGCCCTCGAAGCAGGTGAAATCGACGCCCGCCAGGACGTCCGGGCCGAGCTGGCTGAGGACGAGGCCCGGGGCGGCGCAGATGGCCGCGACCGTGCCGCCGGCGGCGTAGTGCTCCTGCATCAGCCGGACGAGCGGCGTGCAGGCGGCGAGGTGTCTGGAGCCGGGCATGCCGCCCGGAAATATCATCACGTCCGCTGCCGTGGTGCCCTCGTGCCGGGTGTCCAGCTCCGGCAGGAAAGCATCGGCCGTGACCAGGATGCCGTGGGAGGATTCGACCTGGGGATCGTCGGTCAGGGCGACCAGACGCGTGGTGACGCCGCCCCGGCGGAGGACGTCGTTGGTGGCGAGGGCCTCGACATCTTCGAAGCCGTCTGCCAAAAAGATATTCACACCTTTCATATGCTGCAAAAGTAAAGAAAAAATAAAAAAGATTGCTAACTTTGACCCGTTAACGCTACCCTTAACCAATGATTATCCAGATGAAAAAAGCTGTTCTCCTCTCCTTGGCAGCTCTTCTGTTGTCGGCGAGCGCAGGCGCACAGGTGTTCAACCACCTCTCCGTCGGCGCGGGCGTCGGCACGGACGGCCTCAGCCTTGAGGTCGCTGCCCCGCTCGGCAAGTATGTCGATGTCCGTGCAGGTTATGGCACCGCTGTCGGTCTCATTGGCTACACGGTGAAAGACTTGTCCGTTCCCGAGCATCCTGGCTCCCGCTCCAGCTACGAGACTCCCGTCCCCCTGCGGATCACGCTGGGGATGAGCGACGCCCGCCTGCTCTTCAACCTCTATCCTTCCGCAGAGAAAGGCTTCCACTTCACGGTGGGCGCCCTCTTCGGCTCTCCCGCCTTCGTGCGCGGCACCCTCTCCGACCTGCCCGCCGACTACAACACCGTCGGCTTCGACGTCGACGGCTATCTGGTCAAGGCCAAGGACGGCGTGCTCGTCACCGAGCTCTGTGCGCCCGGCCTGGGCGGCAGCGGCTTCGCCGTCAAGCCCTACGTCGGCATCGGCTTCGGCCGTGCCGTCCCCACTTCTTCCCGCGTGTCGTTCAGCTTCGACCTGGGCGCCGCCTACCAGGGCCAGCCCGGCCTCTGGGCCGAGGGCGAAGGCATCACCGGCCGCGTCAAGAAGGTCCAGCTGACCGGGGATCAGATCGAAGACCTGGGCGAAGTCATCGAAGAAGTCGGCAAGTATGCCGCCTTCTGGCCTGTCCTCACGTTCCGACTCTATGTAAAACTTTTCTAGATATGAAGAAAACACTGTTCACTACCACGCTGGTGGCCCTGTTGCCCCTGCTGTTCGCATGCAACAAGAATAACGACACCGACACGCGTTTCGAAGATCCGCGTTTCATCCAATATGCCGGACAGCTGATCCCGGCCAGCTCGCTGACGGCTTCCGCCGACCAGAGCGCCATCCGCACGGACGACGTGCCGGAAAACGTGCTGCACAGCATCGAATTCACCGAGAGCGGCCTCTATGCCGTCGGCACGCTGACCCGGGGTGAGCTGAACTACCGGATGGGCGAGTACAGCGTCGCAGGCGACGTCTACACGCTCAACGGCTACGGCTCGGTCCAGTTCGACAACAGCAATGCCGGCCAGGTGGAGATTGTCGTCACGCAGGACGGCAAGCCGGCGGAGACGATGCCCGCCACGTTCTCCCGCGCCACCGGCACGGACCAGCTCTACCGCGGCTGGACCATCGACAAGACCCGCGTGACGGTCCGGGGCTGGACCACCGCCAGCGCCGACTTCAAGGGCTGCAACCTCTATGAGATCGCCCAGTTCATCCGCAACAACGGCCACGACGCCCCCGACGACATCGCTCCCGGCCTGGAGCTCCGCTCCATCTCCTTCACCGGCACGGAGAAGATGTTCTTCGCCTACTCCGACGGCACGGGCGACGCGAGCGAGTTCAAATACAACGGCAGCAGTTTCACCTACCGTTGGGATGATGATAAGATGGGATTCACGTTCCTGCCGAAGCAGGCGACCGTCGAGTACATGGACGGCAAGTGCATCCTGTCGATCAGTTCTGACATCCAGGATTCCACGACGTCGGTCTCCGTGACCTTCGTCCTCTCGCCGATGCTGTAGTCTGCTGACTGCGGCCGCCGATCCGACCCCGCCCCTCGCGGACTACTCCGCGTCGGGCGGGGTCGGGTCTGCCGTGGGGTCGATGTACGGATCCGCGTCGGCGCGCACGATGGAAGTCTCGAGCAGGAGCGTGTTGGACGTGCCGGGCACGAGCTGGAACTCCAGGCACTCGGCGGGGACGAGCAGCGTCTCGCCGGCGCCCAGGGGATAGTCGAGCGACTGGCCGCCCGCGAGCGGGAGGCGCAGGGTCGCGCTGCCGCGCACGCAGCTGTACAGGAGGAACGGGCCGCCTTCGCGCGTGATCTCGATCGGCGCCTTGAGCGCGATGCGGTCCAGGCGCATCTGCGGCAGGTCCACGAGCCGCTCGGAGTCGGGCGCCGAGCCGGCGGAAGTACGGCCCGCAGCGGGGGAGAATTTCTTGTAGTTGATGAAATCCAGCGCGTCGACGAGCGTCAGGGACGTGTCGAACTCGTCGGGGTGCACCTCCTCGCCCCAGCCGCACAGGCAGAAGTCCATCGGCGAGGACTCGGCGATCTCGAGGATCTCCACATCGCCCAGCGCCGCGTGCGGCGTGCCGGCCGGGATGTGCAGCCACTGGCCGGAGTAGGGGGCGACGGTGTTGAGGAGCTCCTCCACGCTGCCGTCCATGCACTTGGGGTAGAACTCCGCGGCGTCGGTGTCGCGGCGGAAGCCCACCAGCAGGCGGGCGTCGAGCCCGGCGCGCACCACGTACCAGATCTTCTCCTTGCCCAGGAAATCATATCGCTGCGCGGCCACCTCGTCGTCGGGGTGCACGCGGAGCGGCATCCGCCCCTTGCAGCGCACCAGGCGCACGCACACGGGGAACTGCCGCCCGTAGTATTCATACACATTGTCGCCGACCACGCGGTCGAGGTAGGTGTCCATCACCTCGGACATGCTGTTGCCGGCCAGCCAGCCCTCGCGGACCAGCGAATCGCGGTAGCCCAGGTCGGCGAGCTTGAATTCCTCGCTGCCCCAGGGATAATCGTCCTGCAGGGTGCAGAACTTGAAAGGGTAAAGTTTCTTCTCTTCTGACATACGGGACAAAATTACAAAAATTGTGTATATTTGTTGCTACGGTTAGTTTTATCAGTGTAATGGAAAAGAAGCTTCACCCCTCCACACTTTGTGTCCATGCGGGCTATAGCCCGGCCAATGGCGAACCCCGGCAGATGCCGATCATCCAGAGTACTACCTTCAAGTACACGACCAGCGACGAGATGGGCCGCCTCTTCGACCTGGAGGCCTCCGGCTATTTCTACACCCGTCTGCAGAACCCGACCAACGACCGCGTGGCCGCGCGCCTGGCGGCGCTGGAAGGCGGTGTGGCGGGCATGCTGACCTCTTCCGGCCAGGCCGCCAACTTCTTCGCCTGCTTCAACATCTGCGAGGCCGGCAGCCACATGATCACCACCTCGGCGATCTACGGCGGCACCTACAACCTCTTCGGCGTCACCTTCCCAAAGATGGGCATCGAGGTCACCTTCATCGACCAGAACGCCTCCGACGAGGAGATCGAAGCGGCTTTCCGCCCCAACACCAAACTCCTCTTCGGCGAGACGCTCACCAACCCGGGCGTCCGCGTGCTTGACATCGAGCGCCTCGCGCGCATCGCCCACAAGCACGGCGTGCCCCTCATCGTGGACAACACCTTCCCGACGCCGGTCAACCTCCGTCCCATCGAGTTCGGGGCCGACATCGTCACGCACTCCACCACGAAGTACCTCGACGGCCACGGCACCACGGTCGGCGGCGCCATCATCGACAGCGGCAACTTCGACTGGGAGGCCCACGCCGACAAGTTCCCGGGCCTGACCACGCCGGACGAGTCCTACCACGGGCTCACCTATACGAAGAAATTCGGCAAACTGGCCTACATCACCAAGGCCACCAGCCAGCTGATGCGCGACCTGGGCTCCATCCAGAGCCCGCAGAACGCCTTCTACCTCAACCTCGGCATCCAGACGCTCGCCGTGCGCATGAAGCACGTGTGCGCGTCTGCGCAGCAAGTGGCGGAATACCTCCACGACCATCCTGCCGTGGAATGGATCCACTATCCGGGCCTGAAATACGATTCCGACTACGCGCTGGCGCAGAAATATATGCCGGAAGGCACCTGCGGCGTGATGGCGCTGGCGCTCAAGGGCGACCGCGAGCGCGCCAAGCGCTTCATGGACCACCTCCAGCTGGTCACCATCGAGACCCACGTGGCGGACTGCCACAGCTGCATCCTGCACCCGGCGTCCCACACGCACCGGCAGCTCTCCGACCAGCAGCTGCGCGAGGCGGGCGTCGATCCGGGCCTGATGCGCCTGAGCATCGGTCTCGAAGATCCGCGCGACATTATCGCCGATTTAGAGCAGGCGCTGCAAGCGTAGTAATCAGAAAACCTACGGTCCCTACACCGAGAACTGTCCAGAGCAGGTCGCTGACCTGCAGGACCACAGGATATGCCTGGAGGAGAAATCCTCCGGGCATTTTTATGATGCCGAAATGCTGCTGGAGCAGCGCCAGGGCCACGCCGACGACCAGCCCGGCGGCCAGGCCGCAGAGCGACACCAGCCAGCCCTCGAAGACGAAGATCCGCCGGATGAGGCGGTCGTTGGCGCCGAGGGCGCTCAGCGTCTGCATGTCCTCGCGCTTGGCGATGGACAGCATCGACAGGGATCCGAAGATGTTGGAGGCGATGATCAGCACCACGAAGAGCAGGATCAGGTAGATGGCCAGTTTCTCGTAGCGCATCATCTTGTAGAGCGCGGGCTCCTGCCGGATGCGGTCGCGCACCACGTAGTCCGGGCCCAGGAGCTCCTGGAAGGAGCGGAGGGTCCGGCGGTCGGGCGCGGCCGACAGGCGCAGCTCCAGGCCGCTGACCTGCCCCTCGTCCAGCCCGATCAGGGCGCGCATCTGGGCGATGGGGAGGACGATGAGCTGCTCGTCCGTGGTGGCGTTGACGCTCAGCAGGGCCGCCGGGGCGAGCTTCACGCTGCCCAGGGCCGCGCCCGGCCCGGCCAGCGGGATGCGGGCCCCCCGGCGGGGATAGTAGATCACCAGCGGATCGAGGAAACGCGGGCGGATGCCCATTTTGCGCGCCAGCGCGATGCCCACGGCCGCCTGCGGCAGATCGCCGCCGTGCAGCGCGAAGTCCCCTTCGACGACGTGGCCGGCCAGGCGCGAATTCGCCTCGTAGACTTCGTCCACGCCCTTCGCGCGGGCCAGCTCCTGCCGCCCGCCGTAGGCCGCGAACACCTGCTCCTCCACGACGCCGCAGACCTGCGTCACGCGCGGATCGGCCGCAAGCGCCTCGAAAGCGGGCCCTTCGGGCGAGAAATATTTGCCCTGCGCGGGCGTGACGAGCACGTCCGGCGCCAGGTCGGACAGGCTCTGCTTGATGATGCGGTCGAAGCCGTTGTAGACCGAGAGGATGAGGATCAGCGCGGCGGTGCCGACGGCCATCCCGACGGCGCTGATGACAGAAATCGCGTGGATCACTCCCAGTGACTTCCTGGCCACCAGGTAGCGCCGCGCGATATAAAGGTCGGGCTTCACGGCTCGGAGCGCCTACTTCTTGAGGAGCTCCTCGATGTGCTCCACGTAGTCGAGCGTGGAATCCAGATAGAAATCGATTTCCGGCACGATGCGCAGCTGCGAACCCACCTGACGGCCGAGCTCGCCGCGCAGCGTGCGCTTCTCCTCGTTGAGGAGTTTCATCACCTGCTCCGCGCGGTCGGACGGGAAGATGCTCACGAACACCTTCGCCACGCTCAGGTCGGGGCTGATGCGCACCTCGCTCACGGTGACCATCGCTCCGCCGAAGGCGGCCATCCCCCGGCTGCGGATGATTTCGGAGAGGTCGCGCTGCACTTCGCGCGCGACCTTCAGTTGTCTCGTAGATGCCGGTTTATCCATAAAACTAGATGATCTTGATCAGGAAATAGTCCTTCTTGCCCTTCTGGGCCAGGATGTACTTGCCGTCCACGATGTCCGCCTCGGACAGCTGGTAGTTGATGTCCGTGAGCTTGTCCTTGTTGAGGCTGAAGCCGTTCTGCTGGATCATCTTGCGGGCTTCGCCCTTGGACGGGAAGATCTGCGTGTTGACCGCCAGGGCGTCCAGGATGCCCAGCGGCAGGGCGCCGCGCTCGATCTCGAAGGTCGGCACGCCGTCGAACACGGCGAGGAACGTGCGCTCGTCCAGCTTGCGCAGGTCTTCGGAAGTGGACTTGCCGAAGAGCATCTGGCTGGCGCGCACGGCGTTGTCGTACTCGGCCTGGCCGTGGACCATGATGGTGACCTCGCGGGCCAGCAGGCGCTGCAGCTCGCGGCGCTCCGGCGCCTCGCGGTGCGCGGCGATCGCGTCCTCGATGGTCTTGCGGTCCAGCATCGTGAAGATCTTGATGAAGCGCTCGGCGTCCTCATCGCTCACGTTGAGCCAGAACTGGTAGAACTGGTAGGGGGAAGTGCGGACCGGGTCGAGCCAGACGTTGCCCTTCTCGGTCTTGCCGAACTTGGTGCCGTCGGCCTTGCGGATCAGCGGGCAGGTGAGGGCGAAAGCCTCGCCGCCGTCCATGCGGCGGATGAGCTCGGTGCCCGTGGTGATGTTGCCCCACTGGTCGGAGCCGCCCAGCTGCAGGATGCAGCCGCGGTGCTTCCACAGCCAGTAGAAATCATAGCCCTGCATCAGCTGATAGCTGAATTCGGTGAAGGACATGCCCTCGGAGGAGTCGCGCGAAAGGCGCTTCTTGACGGAGTCCTTCGCCATCATATAGTTGACGGTGATGTGCTTGCCGATGTCGCGGATGAAGTTGATGAAGGAGTAGTCCTTCATCCAGTCGTAGTTGTTGACGAGCTCCGCCTTGTTGGGGGCGTCGGAGTCGAAGTCGAGGAACTTGCCCAGCTGCGCCTTGATCCCGGCCACGTTGTGCGCCAGCGTCTCTTCGTCCAGCAGGTTGCGCTCCTGGCTCTTCATCGAGGGGTCGCCGATCATGCCGGTGGCGCCGCCGACCAGGGCGTACGGCTTGTGGCCGCAGTTCTGAAAATGCTTGAGGATCATCACGCTCACGAGGTGGCCGATGTGCAGGGAGTCCGCCGTCGGGTCAATCCCGACATAGGCGGCCTGCGGGCCTTCCATCAATTTCTCTTCGGTTCCGGGCATGATATCCTGGATCATGCCTCTCCATTTCAGCTCTTCTACAAAATTCTTCATCGATTCGACACAATTAAGACTGCAAAATTAGTTAATATTTCGTAAATTTGCGATCCGAAATCAATCTATAAAGCACAATATGAGAAAGAAAATCGTTGCAGGCAACTGGAAGATGAATACGACCAGACCTGATGGTATCGAGCTGGCGAAGGCTGTGGCTGCCCGCGCCGCGGAAATCCCTGCCGGCGTCGGCCTCATCATCGCCCCGCCTTTCACCCACCTCTGCTGCTGCGGCAAGCAGCTCGAGGGCACCAAGGTGGAGCTCTCCGCCCAGAACTGCGCCGACCACAAGAGCGGCGCCTACACCGGCGAGATCTCCGTGGACATGCTGAAGGCCGTCGGCTGCCAGTGGACCATCCTGGGCCACTCCGAGCGCCGTCAGTACTACGGCGAGACCGACGAGAAGCTGGTCGAGAAGACCAAGCTCGCCCTCGAGGCCGGTCTCGGCGTCATCCTCTGCGTCGGCGAGAACCTCGACGAGCGTGAGGCCGGCAAGCACTTCGACGTGTGCTCCGCCCAGATCAAGAACGTCCTCTACAACTTCTCCGCCGAGGATATGAAGAAGATCATCGTGGCCTACGAGCCCGTCTGGGCCATCGGCACCGGCAAGACCGCTACCGCCGAGCAGGCCGAGGAGATCCACGCCCACATCCGCAAGGACCTCGCCGCCAAGTTCGGCCAGGCCGTTGCCGACGACGTGACCATCCTCTACGGTGGTTCCTGCAAGCCGTCCAACGCCAAGGAGCTCTTCGCCCAGCCGGACATCGACGGTGGTCTGATCGGTGGCGCCGCCCTCAAGGCCGACGACTTCATCCAGATCGCCCTGTCGTTCTAAGCTTACTCAAGGATACGCACCGTCACGCCGATCCGGCCGGCGGTGCTCCAAAGCCAGAATTCATCACCCTCGAGGCGCACAACCTCGAGGGTGAGGTTTTTTCTGGTCAGCACCTCCCAGTCCGTCGTCCAGGTCAGGTTCGCCGTCAGGCGCTGGCCCAGCTGCGTGGGGATGTCGGAGAGCTGCACCACGAAGAAATCGGACATCGAGTCCGTGAAGGCGCGGAACTCACGCCCGTCGCGCCCGAACGAGAGCTGGCAGGTGAGGGGGTCGTAGGCGAACACGGTGGAGCCGCCCACCTGCAGGCGGATGTTGTCGTGCTCGCAGAAAGCGTCGCACTGGCGGTCGCCGTCGCAGCCGCCCAGCAGGGGCAGCAGCGACAGGAGCAGCAGCGCGAAGATATGACGGGCGGTTCTCATTGCACGGTGATTTCTTTCATCAGGGTCTCGGACGTGCCGTCAAGATAAAGGATCCTGGCGCGCAGGACGCCGCTGCGCTGCAGCGTGAACATCCCGTCCGCCTCCGGCTGGACAGGCGCGCCGTCCATCGTCCATTGCACTTCCTGCACCTCGCTGGTGTTGAACACGCGCAGCGGGATCTTGCTGCCGGCCGGGAAGCTGCCGTCGAGGTTGCGTCGGGCGTCGGCCAGATAGATATAAGGATACGTGCCCTTGCGCAGGATGCGCGTCTCAAAGCGTCCGCCGGCCGAATAGCGCTCGGTGGCGGAGCAGCGCAGCTGCACGCTGTAGGTGTATTCCGTCTTGGGCTGCAGGCCCTCGACCGTGTAGCTCACGGCGTCGGCGGGCAGCTCCGCGCTCCAGCTCTCCGTGCCGTCGGTCCAGCTCACTTCGTAGCCCTGGATGCCCGCCAGCGAGAGCGAAGGCGTCCAGCGGATGAGGACGGCGTCCTGGTAGACGGCCACCTCGTCGATCGTGATCGGACGCACGACCTCGAAGGTCACGGCGCCGTCGGCGGCCGGGCGGATGCCCGTCAGGGCCAGCCCGGACGCGGCGCCGCTCCAGGCCCGGAACGCCGAAGGCGTGTCGGAGCCGAAGCTCGCCGCGCCGCCGCCCGGGAAGGGGACCCCGGCCGCGCCCGTCGCCGCCGGATCGGCGGGGATCAGGCGCACGCAGGGGTGCGCGGGGTTGTTGTTGATCTCGCCCGTCTCCCAGCGCTCGCGCGCGGTCAGCTCCTTCTGCTGCCGGGCCGAATAGCCCGCAGGATTGTCGGAGCGGTCGATGTGGTAGATATAGAGTCCGCCCTGACGCGCCTCGAACAGGAAATATTCGTCGTCGTGGTCGGTTTCGGCCTTGAGATAGCGCTTGCCGGCGGCGATCGGCGTCAGGGTGTAGGTGCCTGTCATCAGCGGCTCGGCCGTGCCCAGCCCCAGCAGTTCGCATTCCGGCGCGCCGAAATCCGGGACGCTGGCGCCGCGGCAGCCGGTGTCCATCAGCGAAAGGCCCCAGAGGCCCGGGCAGTCGCCGCCGCTCTCCGCGCCGTCGGTGTCGTAGAAGTCCGGCAGGCCGAGCGCGTGGGCGAATTCGTGGCAGAGCACGCCCAGTTCGCCCTCGGGCGCGGCGCTGAAGCGGTCGATGGTGAGCCCGCCCGCCTGCACCGTGACGCCGCCGTCGGCGGACAGCCAGCCCAGCTGCGGGTAGACGTCCGTCTCCTCGCCGCTGGCGTGTTCGCCCGGCCCGGCGTAGAGGATGCAGACATTGTCCACCATCCCGTCGCCGTCGCTGTCGCATGCGCCGAAATCGACCACGCCCCTGGCGGCCTGGCAGGCCTCGCGCACGGCGTCCGCGAGGTGCGTGTCCTTGCGGTCGGGGTAGTTGCTGCCGTACCAGGCGACGGAGTGGCGGAGCACGACCGTCGGGCCCAGCTCGAAGCGGAAAGTCCGCCCGGTGCCGGCAAACTGCCGGTTGAAGTATTCCTCGGCCTGCTGCACCAGCACCTCCTGCTGCTCGGGCGTGGTGCCCAGCTCCCGGTCCTGGAACTGGACCGGCAGCACGACCATCCGGAATATGGTGAGCAACGTCAGCAAATGCATACCACCAAGGTACGCAAAAAGCCGCAAATAAGCAAAGCGCTTGAAATTCTTGCAGTTTGGCGAAAAATGACTATCTTTGCGCGCTATTTAAAACCGGCTTACGGTTTTGGTGCAATGGGATTCGGGCCCGACCCGAGTTGAGTAACACATTTTTATACAAAAGCAATGAAGCATTTTGAACTGAAAGGCACGACCCGCCAGGTCGGCAACAAGGCCGTCATCAAGGCTTTCCGCCGCGAGGGTCTCGTCCCGTGCAATCTGTACGGACTTGGGATGGAGAACATCCTTTTCACTGTCAGCGCCAAGGAGCTTAAGGCTCTCACCGACACGCCCAACGCATACATCGTGGATCTCTTCCTCGACGGTGCCAAGAAGGCCCAGGCTTGCGTCCTGCACGAGCTGCAGTGGCATCCTGTCACGGACGAGTGCCTGCACGTCGACTTCCTCGCCGTCGGCGACAAGAAGCCTGTCACCATCAGCGTTCCTCTCGTGATCGAGGGCCACGCCAAGGGTGTGCAGCAGGGTGGTAAGTTCTACCAGAACGTCCGCAGCCTCAAGATCAGCGCCCTGATGAAGGACCTCCCCGACGAGCTGACGATCGACATCACCAGCCTCGGTCTGGACAAGCGCATCAAGGCCTCCGATGTTCAGGTGAAGAACGTCACTGTCGTCTCCGACAAGGACACCATCATCTGCGGCGTCAAGACCACGCGCAATGTTACTGCGGCTGCTTCGGAGGAGTAAACCCGACCCCGCCGTGGCAGAGAAGTGTTATCTGGTGGTCGGACTCGGCAACATCGGTGCCGAATACGCCGCCACGCGACACAACATCGGCTTTATGATATTGGATGCCTGGGCTCAGGCATCCAATGTCGTTTTCGAGCCCGGCCGCTACGGCGACCAGGCTGTCGTCCACGACAAAGGACGCGAATTCCACCTCCTGAAGCCCTCCACCTATATGAATCTCTCCGGCAACGCCGTGCGTTACTGGCAGCAGAAGCTGGGCCTGGAGCTGGACCACATATTGGTAATCTGCGACGACATCAACCTTCCTTTCGGCACCCTGCGCCTCCGCGCATCCGGCTCCGACGGCGGCCACAACGGCCTGAAGAACATCCAGGAGCTCCTCGAGAGCCAGTCCTGGGCGCGACTTCGCGTGGGCGTCGGACACGAGTTTTCCCAGGGGCAGCAGATCAATTTCGTGCTGGGCGAGTTCGATGAGGCCCAGCGCGCTGAGATTCCGGAACTTGCGAAGAAGATTATCGGCGGCGCCCGCACTTGGGCGTTCGTGGGTATCGGAGCTGCGATGAATCAGCTCAATATCCGTCCGAAAACTTCAAATAATGCCGACTAGGAGCGGATTTTTTCAAAAAACGCTTGTTTTTTAATCTTTTCTTTTTTATCTTGCCGTCACTTAAGCAGTTACCTATCAACATTAATAAATAACACCATTAAAACCATCATCATGAAAAATCTTGTTAAGAAAATCGAAGAGAACATCGAACTCTTCAAGGCTAACGCTGAAGCTCAGGTCGTTAAAGGCAACAAGGCTGCTGGCGCTCGTGCCCGCAAGGCCGCTCTTGATCTGATGAAGGACCTCAAAGAGTTCCGTAAAGTTTCTGTTGCTGAGGCGAAGAAATAATTTTTCGTTTTTCTTGCAACGTTTTTAAAACCCCCTGCATCTATGTTGTAGGTTTAGGTTTTAGTACACGTCTAAGAGTCGGTGAGCCGTGAGGTTGCCGGCTCTTTGCTTTTTAAAAAGACACAGTTTCCGGAAACGACATTTATTTTTGCCGTTTCTGAAAATGTAAAACGCCCTGGCAATCGTTGCCGGGGCGTTTTGCGTTCTGTGGGGAGGACTAGAGGAGGGCGGCGAGGCAGCGGCGGAGGCTGTCGGTCCAGTAGGGGATGGTGAGGCCGAAGGTCTCCTTGACCTTGGTCTTGTCGAGGACGGAGTAGGCCGGGCGCTTGACGGGGCTCGGGTATTCGTCGCTGTGGCAAGGCTGGACGTCGCAGGCGTCGTGGCCCGCCATCCGGGCGACGGCTTTCGCGAAGTCGAACCAGGAGCAGACGCCTTCGTTGCTGTAGTGGTAGGTGCCGCACACCGGCCGCTGCAGGATCGTGACGATCGCCGCGGCGAGGTCGCCGGCGTAGGTCGGCGTGCCGACCTGGTCGAAGACGACCTTGATCTGCGGTTTCGTGGCTGTGAGCTGCAGCATCGTGCGCGCGAAATTTTTCCCGAATTCGCTGTAGAGCCACGCCGTGCGCAGGATCACGTGGCCGCAGCCGACGCGCCGGATGGCCTGCTCGCCGTGCAGCTTGGTCAGGCCGTAGACGCCCGTGGGCGTGCCGGCCTGATCCTCGCGGCACGGCCGGTTGTACGGCTCCGCGCCGAAGATGTAGTCCGTGCTGATGTGCACCAGCAGGCCGCCCGCCTCCCGCATCGCGACGGCGAGGTGCTCGGGGGCTTTGGCGTTCAGCAGCTCCGCGAGCTCCGGCTGCGACTCCGCGGCGTCCACGTTGGTGAAGGCCGCGCAGTTGATCACCGCCCCGATCCGCTCCTCGCGCACGATGGCGCGGACCGCCTCCAGGTCGGTGATGTCGAGGCGGCGCGTGGACGTGTCCACGGACGCGCCGCCGAGGCGCCGCAGCATCGCGACGGACGCTTCGGAGGCGTCGGCGATGTCGGTGAAGACGAAGCGGAACGCGGAATGCAGGGCGGCGAGTCGCAACTCGTTGCCCAACTGGCCGTTGGCGCCGGTGACGAGGATATTCATATCAGCGATAAAGGTCTACGTCGTAATCGAAATCGAGCGGAGAGTCCTTGAGCGCCGCGCGCACGCGGTCCTTCTCGCTCATGATGGCTTTGTCCCAGGGGATCTGCCAGTCGATGCCGAGGTCCGGGTCCAGGAGCTGGATGCCCGCATCCGCCTCCGGATGGTAGAACTCGTCACACTTGTACTGGAAGACGGCGGTCTCGCTCAGCACGGCAAAGCCGTGGGCGAACCCCCTCGGGATGAAGAACTGCCGGTGGTTGTGTTCCGAAAGCTCCACGGCGACATGCTGACCGAAGGTCGGGGACCCCTTGCGGATGTCCACCGCCACGTCCAGCACCCGGCCGCGCACGCAGCGCACGAGCTTGCTCTGCGCGAAGGGCGGCCGCTGGTAGTGCAGGCCGCGCACGACGCCGTAGGACGACATCGATTCGTTGTCCTGCACGAAGGTGATGCGATGCCCCAGAAGGGGCGCCACCTTCCCGTCGAACTCCCGCTGCGAGAAGCTCTCGAAGAAATAGCCCCGCGCGTCCTCGAAGACGCGGGGCTCGAGGATGAGGACCTGGTCGATCGCTGTCTTGACTATCTCCATTTACTTGCGTTTCTCCCGTTCGTCCGCGATACACTTCAGCAGGTACTGGCCGTACTGGTTCTTGAGCATCGGCTGCGCCAGCTCGTACATCCGCTCCTCGCTGATCCAGCCCTTGTGGAAGGCGATGCCCTCGAGGCAGGCGATCTTGAGGCCCTGGCGCTTCTCGATGACCTCCACGAAGATGGAGGCCTCCGCGAGGCTGTCGTGCGTGCCGGTGTCCAGCCAGGCAAAGCCGCGGCCGAGGGTCTGGACCTTCAGCTCGCCGGCCTGCAGGAACTCCTGGTTGACCGACGTGATCTCCAGCTCGCCGCGGGCGGAAGGCTTGATCTTCCTGGCGATGTCCACCACCTTGTTGGGGTAGAAGTAGAGGCCCACCACGGCGTAGTTGCTCTTGGGCTCCTTGGGCTTCTCCTCGATCGAGAGGCAGTTGCCGTCCTTGTCGAATTCGGCCACGCCGTAGCGCTCCGGGTCGTTGACCCAATAGCCGAACACGGTGGCCTTCTGCTCCTCCTCGGCGGCGCGGACGGCCTCCTTGAGGAGCGGCGTCAGGCCGGCGCCGTGGAAGATGTTGTCGCCCAGCACGAGGCAGGCGCAGTCGTCGCCGATGAACTCCTCGCCGATGATGAACGCCTGGGCGAGGCCGTCCGGGGACGGCTGCTCGGCGTACTCGAAATGCACGCCGTAGTCCGACCCGTCGCCGAGCAGCCGCCGGAAGCCGGGGAGGTCCTGCGGCGTGCTGATAATCAGGATGTCGCGGATGCCCGCGAGCATCAGCACGCTGATCGGGTAGTAGACCATCGGCTTGTCGTAGATCGGGAGCAGCTGCTTGCTGACGCCCTTGGTGATGGGGTAGAGGCGGGTTCCGGTGCCGCCGGCGAGGACGATGCCTTTCATATCAGGAGCATTATATCAAAACAAAGATAGGACTTTTTTTGTTATCTTTGCGTCCATGCGTCGGATCAAGTCATACCTCGTCCTGCTCGCCGCCGTCCTCCTGGCCGGCTGCAACGGCATCGAACGCCCTTTCGAAGGGACCTACGACCAGGTCCTCATCTACTTCGGGATGGGCTACAACAACCTCAGTTCCAACCTCAAGGGCAATCTCGACGAGTTGCGGACCGACGTCCTGCCCGGCCTGTCGTACGACAAGGCCATCGTGGCGTTCTGCCACAACGTGCAGCGCCCCGGCGACTACAACACGGACAATCCCCCCGTGCTGATGCGCATCTTCCGCGGATCCGACGGCAAGCCCGTGACCGACACCCTGAAGGTCTATGAAGACATGGAGCTGAGCGCCTCCGCCGAGTCGATGCGGCGCGTCCTGTTCGACATTCAGGAGCGGTTCCCCGCCGAGCGCTACGGGATGATCGTCTCGTCCCACGGCACCGGCTGGCTCCCGCCGGGCTACAACTACAACTCGGAGGTGGTCCGCACCCGGCGCGAGTCCCTGCCGCAGCCGGCCGTGCCCTGGCCGGAGACCAAGGCGATCGGCAACCAGTATGTCGGCTCCTCCTCCAACCCGACCTGGATTCCGCTGCCGGACTTCGCCAAGGCGATTCCGATCCATCTCGACTACCTCATCCTCGACACCTGCCTGTCCGGCGCCGTCGAGGTGGCATACGAACTCCGGAACGTCTGCGACTGGCTCATCGTGTCGCCGGCGGAGATCCTGACCGCCGGGATGAACTACACCACCCTCTCGTGGGACATGTTCGCCGGCAAGGATCCCGACCTGCTCACCTACTGCCAGGAATACTTCCGCTCCTACGACGCGAAGGAAGGCAACTACCGCGCCGCCACGGTCACCCTGGTGGACTGCTCGAAGCTGGACGACCTTGCTCGTGTCTTCAGCGACGTCATGGCAAGGCGTTTCCCGTACAGCGACGACGAGCTGCGTGCCGTGCGCGACGCGACCCAGCGCTATTTCTACGAGTCTTCCTCGCTCCGTTTCTTCTACGACCTGCGCGATTTCGCCGTGCAGGCGGGAGCTACCCCTGAAGAGCTGCAGGCGCTGGATGCGGCCCTCGCCGCGGCGGTTCCGTACCACGCGGAGACGCCCACTTTCTTCGACCTTCCGCTCGAGCGCTGCTGCGGTTTGTCGATCTATATCCCTGAGGATGACCGACCTCAGCTCAACGCCGCCTATAAACAGCTCCACTGGTACTGGTCAATGGGATATCGCGTCCTCTTCTAATATTTTTGGTAGAACCCCTTTTTTTGCGTACATTTGTACAAATGTACAGTCCTGGATTGGACTGTGCGTTCGGGATCGCGGCGACGGCTCTTGGATAGGAGCGCGGCCGGTTGGCAGGGAAGACTCCTGCCGTCGATCCGGATCTTTGCCCGACGCTCCGCCTCTGGAGGGTCGGGGAGTGGGAGAAATATACCGCTCATGAACGAAAACATCATCCAACCATCCCCCGAAGGATACCACTGGTACGCCCTTAAAGTTTTCTACAACAGGGTAGTATACCTCCGTTCCCTGCTTCCGGACAACGTGGAGACTTATATCCCGTTGCAGACGGTCGAGGAATACGAGCGGGGGCAGCTGAACTATGTGGAGAAGCAGCTGATCCCCTCGCTGCTCTTCGTGCGCTGTCCGGAGGAGTGGCTGGTCAAGTTCAAGCACGAGCACAACGCGGACTTCATGTTCTACGCGGAGCCCGAGACGCACAAGCCCGGAGCCATCCCCGACGACGAGATGCGCTCCTTCATCCTCGTGACTTCCGCGGATGCGGGCCGCAACGTCAAGTATTTCGGCGCCGACGCGCCGGAATACCGCACGGGCGACCGCGTGCGCGTGACCGGCGGCATCTACAAGGGCGCCGAAGGCTACATCAAGCGCATCAAGAAGGACCGCAAGCTCATCGTGTCCGTGACCGGCGTCGCCGTCGTGGCCGTGAGCTACATCCACCCAGACTTTTTGGAGAAGATATGAAGATAGCAATCGCCGGCACCGGCTACGTGGGCCTCAGCCTCGCCACCCTCCTCGCGCAGCACAACGAGGTGGTGGCGGTGGACGTGATCCCCGAGAAGGTCGACAAGATCAACAGCCGCATCAGCCCCATCCAGGACAAGGAGATCGAGGAATACCTCGCCACCCGGCCGCTGCGGCTGACCGCCACGCTGGACGCCCGCGCGGCCTACCGCGACGCCGACTTCGTCGTCATCGCCGCCCCGACCAACTACGACCCCAAGCAGAATTTCTTCGACACCACGCACGTGGAGGAAGTCGTCGAACTGGTGCTGGAGGTCAACCCGGCCGCCACGATGGTCATCAAGAGCACCGTCCCCGTGGGCTACACGCGCTCCCTGCAGGAGCGCTATCCCGCCGGGCGTTTCCTGTTCTCGCCGGAGTTCCTCCGCGAGTCCAAGGCCCTCTACGACAACCTCTACCCGTCCCGCATCATCGTGGGCTACGACGGGCCGGCCGCCAGCGCCGAGGCCTTCGCCGCGCTGCTGCGCGGGGCCGCGCTCAACGACCCGCAGGTCCTGTTCATGGGGACCACCGAGGCCGAGGCCGTCAAGCTCTTCGCCAACACCTACCTCGCCCTGCGCGTCAGCTACTTCAACGAACTGGACACCTACGCCGAGATGAAGGGCCTCGACACACGCGCCATCATCGAGGGCGTGTGCCTCGACCCGCGCATCGGCACGCACTACAACAACCCCTCCTTCGGCTACGGCGGCTACTGCCTCCCGAAGGACACCAAGCAGCTGCTCGCCAACTTCAACGACGTGCCCGAGAACCTCATCAAGGCCATCGTGGAGAGCAACCGCACCCGCAAGGACTACATCGCCGACCGCGTCCTCGACAAGGCCGGCTACTATACCGCATCCAGCGATTATGACACGGCCCGCGAGCACGAAGTCGTGATCGGCGTGTACCGCCTCACGATGAAATCCGGCTCCGACAACTTCCGCCAGAGCGCCATCCAGGGCATCATGAAGCGGATCAAGGCCAAGGGCGCCACCGTCATCGTCTACGAGCCGGCCCTGCCCGACGGCAGCACCTTCTTCGGCAGCCTGGTCGTCAACGACCTCGCCGCCTTCAAGGCCCGCTCCGCCGCCATCGTCGCCAACCGCTACGACCCCGCCCTCGACGACGTCGCCGGCAAGGTCTACACCCGCGACCTCTTCAAGCGGGACTAGCTGTCGCGCCCGAACGAGTCGGGCTCAGAGGCGAGAGATAGAAGAGAACAACTTCAATTATTGAAAAACCATAATGAAAAACTTGGTATTGTCTATTGCAGTACTGCTTACTGCATGCCTTAATGTGTTTGGCCAGCGGAACGGCGCCGCGGCGTACGAGCTGGTCGTCAAATGTGGAACCGTCTCCGTGTATGCCGGGGACAATGAGTTCCGGATGGTCATCGGGTCCATCCAAAACCCGAAAGCGTCCTTTTTCCTGGGCGTGCATCCCGAATCCGCTGCGTGCCAGATGGACCGCATCGTGAGGGAAGGAGCGAAAGAGGTCGCTCCCGGCGTGAAACGCACCTTCCAGTTCTGCGGTGAGCCTTTCCTCTTCAAGGTGTCCGGCTCCGGCGACAAACGGAAGTACTCTTTCCAGGGTCTCGACACCCCGGTCAAGTTCACCCTCACCGAGGAGGAACTCCAGGCTATAAAGGAAGCGATTATAAAAACAAAAAGCTAATTAGATAACTGGCCAGGAGGTTTTGGATCCTCTGGCGGTTAAAGCATCATTAAGATCGCAATCAAGATGCGAGGAAACGAGGAGTAGAAAACGAGTGGAACAAGCAACATCAAATACCGCTAAGACTTTACGCGGGGTCTCGACGCAATCAATAGTAACACTGGCACTAGGCGCAGTCGAGATAATCGTATTCTCTTTCATGTCCCATTTGCTTTCGAAAGAGGATTTCGGTTATTTCTCCGCGCTGACCGCCATCACAACCATCTTTGCGAGCTTTTCCGAGACGGGAATCGGCTCCGCCATCATTCAGAAAAAGGATGCGGACAAGCGTTATGTGAATAACGCATTCACGATGAGTTTCCTGGTGGGCGTGTTCCTGATGCTCCTGCTCTTCTGCCTGGCCGGACCGCTTTCGAAGGCCGTCGGCGACGTCTCCTTGAAGAAACCGTTGATGATCATGTCGGTTACGTTGCTTTGCAACTGCCTGACTTCCATCAACAACAGTTTGATGTACAAGAAACTCCAGTTCCTGAAGGTTGGCGTGGTGCAGTTGACGGCCATCACCGTGTCGGGTATCGTTTCCATCATCCTGGCGGCGCTGGGATTCGGCTTCTACGCGATACTCTGTCAGGCAGTCATGATCGCGGTCCTGTCATTCATCCTTTCCTACTTCGTGTCGGGAGTCAAGTACCAGTTCTCCCTGGCGAAAGGGATGGTGAAGGATATCTGGTCCTTCAGCGGCTGGTTGATGGCCAGCGTGCTGTTCCGGAATCTTGCCCAGCAGATCGACAACCTGATGATGCCGCGCCTCATCTCCATGGAGACGCTAGGCGCGTATAACCGGCCCAGGACCTTCATCGAGAAGATTTCCTCGAAGCTGAACAGCATCTTCGACGTCGCCCTGTTCCCGATCCTGTCCGGGATTCAAGATGACCAGGCGGCAATGAAAAGGGCATTCGACAAGGTTTTGTTTGTGATGAGCCTGGTCGGTACCGGCCTCTGTGTCCTGTTCTTCTTCAATGCGGAATTGCTCGTCAAGGTTTTCCTGGGCGTCAAATGGCTGGACTTGCTGCCCCTGTTCCAGATATTTACGATCTCGGTCGTGTTCAAGGTATATGGCCGCCTGGCTGATTGTATGATGCGAAGCCTGGCGATGACCAAACAGCAGTTCTTCTTCCGGATTGCCGAGTTCGTCGCCAAATTCCCGGCCATCCTGATCGGCGTGAAATGGGGAATGTACGGCATCGCCGTCGCCGTCGTGCTGGCGGATATCGTGATGCGCCTGGTCAAGGTGTGTTATATTGCAATCAAGATCAAGTATCCCATTGCGGAGGTCTTCACCAGGATGGTCGTTTCGAACAAGGTTTTCCTGCTCGTCCTGCCCATCATGACCGCCATCTATCTCGCTCTTCCCCACACGCTTTGGGGGAATGTCGCCCTGGCGGCGGGGTCTGCAGTGGTTTTTGTTATCATATTTGGTTGTTTCCCGTCATTTGTCGGTGCTACTTATCGAGAGGCGATCTGGTCGCCGGTAAAAAGTAGAATTCAAAAACTGATTAGTAAATGAGAGAAGTAGAAGAAGCAGCATATAAGAGAATTCCATTGGAAATACTGATCCATTTCGCGGAGTTTTGCGAAAAGAATCAGATTAAATATTCGCTGGGATATGGAACGATGCTCGGCGCCGTGCGTCACAAGGGCTTTATCCCTTGGGACGATGACGTCGATATCGTCATGCGGCGCGAGGAGTATGAGCGCTTCCGCCGTCTGTATAAATCAGAACGTTATCCGTTCGTTGACCTGAGCATCGACAAGCGCCATCCCGTTGAAATCGGGAAACTGTATGACGCCAATACGGTCATTTGTACCTATGGCCGGAAGTATCGCAAATACGGTCTGTTCGTCGATATCATCCCGCTTGACAAGGTGCCGGAAGATGTCCGGACAAGGAAGAACTGGCTGAAAAGAATCAAGTTCTGGCAGAAAGCGAACCATTTCGTGAATACGGACAAACGGGATCTGGGTGATTCCGGCAAACTGTCTTTCCGGTTGATGATGGCTGCCTTGCTGGAGCATACCCCGGCTTCCGCCCTGATTCATCGCCGTCTGGAGTCTTTGTTCGTCAAGTATAGGAATTCAGATTCGCAGACAGTCGGCGTCCCGTTCTTTATCTTTGAGAATAGGTATGAGATCAGACTGTTCCCGCTACGCCTGTTCGAAGCGTTTACGGAAGCGGAATTCGAGCAGAGAACGTTTCCGATGGTGGCAGGATATGACGAGTACCTGCGGATATGCTATGGTGACTATATGCAACTCCCTCCGGAGGAAGAGCGGGTCGGCCGGCATACCATCACGGCCTACTACAAAGACAATAGCTAGGAATGGAGCGTCTGTTATCGTTTCTGCTTGACAGAAAGATTGCGTTTGAGGAGCGTGTTTCCTTAAAGAAGAAGACGTGGATCAAGACCGGGGGAGAATGCGCTTGCTGGATCAATCCGCATACCGTTGAGGAATTGACCGAGGCCGGCCGCTATCTGTATTCAAACAAGATTCCTTTTGAGGTCGTCGGCCACACGTCGAACATCTTCTTCCATTCGACATATCTGCCGCAGGTAGTGGTATCCACGGTCAAGGTCTGCAATTATGAGATCGACGGGGACGTGATTACCTGCGATTGCGGCGTGCCGGTTGTAAAACTGGCGAAAGAGTGTCTTTCATCCGGATATGCCGGCTTCTATGGTCTGGTCGGCTTGCCCGGGACGGTGGCTGCCTCTGTTTATGGCAATGCCGGTTGCTTTGATTGCTCGATCTCTTCCATGCTGGTAAGCGTGGAGGGGTTGTTGCCTGATGGTACGGTACGGACCTTCTCGAAAGAAGAGTGCGGATTCGACAGACGCTCCTCAGCCTTCAAACGAAAAGATGTAGAAGGAATAATCCTTTCTGTCAAACTTAAAATCGAGCATGCCGAAGATATAGCGAAAGAGTATGAGAGATCGGAGAAAACGGTAGAGTACCGCCGGACGAAACAGGAGAAACCGAGCTGGTGCCTTGGCAGCGTTTACGGCAGTATGGCGATGAAGCACAATGCCAGAAATGTCGTTTCGCTGATCATAGGAAATCTAATGGGTGTCTTGCATATATCCACCAAGCGCAAAGCCATGAAGCGGACGCTGCTGTATCTGTATGGCTTTCGTGACCTGAACCCATATGTGTCTGATTATAATGTCAATACGTTCATCTGGCGTGATGAGGACGCGGAACGGATGTTTGACCGGTACAAGCAATTTATGTCCAAAGTGTTCAACCATCTTGTGCTTGAGATAGAAGAACGTATTTAGATGATGAAAATAGGGATTCTGACATATCATCGTGCGGAGAACTACGGCGCATTGCTTCAGGCCTATGCGATGCGGACGTACCTCCGGCAGCTTGGCCACGAAGTGGAGTTCGTCGATTACTGGCCGAAGTATCATTCCGACTATTTCAAGATCTTCTCGCTGGACGATTTCTGGAAGAGTTCCCTGAAGGGGAAAGTGGCCAGGCTCGGAAGACTCGTCCTGGTGGGGCATAAGCTCCGCCGGCGCAAGCGTGTCATGCTGCAGTTCATCCACGAACAGCTGGGACTGCCGGTCCGGCCCAGACTTGAAGACCGCCAGGCGGTGAGTGAGCTTTACGACGCCGTGATCTATGGAAGCGACCAGATATGGCGGA
>JAEEGJ010011815.1_pt1 | contig 21952 bp, 11 predicted proteins | sample 8958761 | NCBI WGS metagenome assembly JAEEGJ01 (sample SAMN16246546, study PRJNA631951) | gut metagenome | biome: gut microbiome; feature: rumen; material: RS-attached | host: Bos | place: Iran: Karaj | collected 2018-10 | reverse complement strand
TCGTCGGTAACTATGCTTGGAAGAAGATGAAGCTTGGATCGCATAAAGTTATTATGACTGCTCTTTGTCCCGATGGTACTGTTCTGAAGGATAGCACTGTGATTGAGTGTCAGGAGATTACCAATGCTCTCGAGAGATTCTACATCTATGGTGACGTTGCAGCTAATCCTGATCAGGTGCCATTCCAGCCTGCTGCATGGCAGGGAGCAGAAATGCGTTTCAGCTCTACTGAAGGTGCTCACCTGCCCACTATTCCCGATGATGTTTACTTTGGTCTGAAGACCCTCATCGTTGATGTCTCAGATGCCAGTGCAGATTGTAATCTGATGGTACACAACGGTTGGTGGAGTAATACTTATATTTCAGATTGGCCCATTAAATCAGGTCAGAATGAGCTCCAGATTACTGAGACCATTGCTAAGGAGTGTGCTAAGGGTGGTGATGGTAAAGACCTTCAGCTCTTGTTGAAGAGTGGTAGCTTTACTCTCAATTCCGTTTATTATGAGGAATAATCGTTCCTTATCGGTATAATTTATTTTGAGGGCATATCGTTTTGATATGTCCTCATTTTTTTGCTTATTAAGATTTTCATGAAAAAGTTTGGGGGTTCTAAATGTTATTACTATCTTTGCAGTCGCAAAGTGTTTGCTTGAGTTTGTGAATTCTATATTAAGATATTGATGTATTAAGTATATGATAAATAAAAGTAAAATAACAAATATTGTCCTCTATGTAAGCCTTTCGGCTTTCATAGCATTTGTTGTTTATATCTTATGTATCAATCAAGATGTGTTCTATACAGCACACGACCGTTCTGAATTTCTTTATGGTGCACCATTCTTTCATACACTTATGCAGAAGCCTTTTGGCTTGATGCAGTATGTGGGAGCCTGGTTCACTCAGCTTTTCTATCATCCCCTCTTTGGTGCAGGTGTGCTGATGGCAATCTGGGCGCTCATCTTCTTGGTGGGTATCAAGGCATTCCGGTTACAGCTCAGTGCTTCGGCGCTGATGCTCTTGCCTGTAGCTTGTTTGCTCACTTCGGTGGTCGATCTGGGCTATTGGATATATATATCAACTATCAGAGGTTATTGGTTCTCACAGTCGATAGGTTATCTTATCATGCTGTTGCTCTTGTGGGCAGCCCGTAGCACACCGCGCAAATGGCATCTTGTCTGGTATCTGTTAGCCTTTTGCATTTATCCGGTTTTGGGGTGGTTCGCCTTACTCTTCGTGTTGTGCCTGATGGTTGCCGATAAGCCCACGTGGCGGGAGCTTTTAGGAATCGTAGTGCTGATCTTCACTGCTGGTATCTGGCATACGCAATATTACTCATATCTGAGAGCTGATGAGGTTGTCATGGCAGGTCTGCCCCGCTTCATCACTCCTAGTGACAACACTCCACGTCTGACTTATCCGTTTTGGGCGCTCGGAGTCGTTTCTTTGCTCATTTTGTTGTGCAACAAATATCTATCGCGGTGGTTCGTCCCAATGCTGTGTGCCGCTGCGGGCATCGTCTTTACCTGGTCGCTGATGTATCAAGATCAGAACTATATCGATGAGATGCGCATGGTACGCTCTGCAGAGGATGACAACTGGAAAGAGGTACTTCAAATAGCGGAAAATAACCCGAAACCGACCACTACAATAGTTTTCCTTAAGAATGTCGCGCTGATGAACGAGGGTGGACTACTCGACCGTTCATTTAAGATAGGGAATATCGGATATCCCCTCCATAATCCCGATTCCGTCCATTCCAGTTTTTTGGATATTACCTCACCGCTGGTCTATTACAATTACGGTATGATTAATGAAGGTATCCGTCTGAATTTCGAGAATGCCATCCAGTCAGGTTTCTCCCCCTTCTATCTGAAGGTGTTGGCCCGCTGTGCCCTGGCTAAGGGAGACAAGGAACTGGAGGAACGCTATACTTCGCTGCTACACCATCTGCCGTTCTACAGTAGCTGGAAACCGTCACCTGTTTCAGAAAAGGTGAATTCACTCCAGAGCTGCTTCCCTGACGAGATTACCGGTGTTGATAACAGCGATAGCTATATTGTCAACATCATCAGTCTTTGGTCCGACTCCGACAGTAAGGTAGCCTCGGAACAAGCTTTGCTCTATGCCATGATGCGCTGTGACTCACGCCGCTTCTGGGCTGCACTGCGCAATTTCGTGAAGTTACACATGAACGAGGCCTTTCCTGTTCATGCTCAGGAGGCCTATATCTTGTATATGGATAAAGCTCCGGAAGAAAAACGCATGATGCTCCCTGTTGATCAGGCTGTTTATGAACGCTACAAACAGTTCTGGGATGCTCTTGGACAGAAGGTAAAGCCTGGTATGAAACTTAGTGTGGTAGCCGAAGAGATGCGTGAGGAATGGGGAGATACTTATTGGTATTATAATATATTTGGAAGACATTATTCCAATGCCGTTATTATGAAACATCATGATGTCCAATCATAAACAGACAATGAAAAGATATATCCACTCATACCTCCTATTTATAGCAGCCGCTATATGGCTGTTATCATCGTGTGCGAACCATCCAGACGTGCCTTCCTCATTCAAGGAGGCCAAGTGCCTGCCCGCCATCTTCCCCGACTATTGCAATGTCACCATTCCCAGTAACATTGCACCGCTCAACTTCATGCTGCCTGCTGACGAGTATGAGGCCTGCGTGGCACGACTCACTATGCCTGACGGTAGTCAGCAGACATACGGCGACGGTGTGAAGGTGCAGATTCCTGAATCCGAATGGCATGAGATGCTTGATGCCTCGAAGGGCAAGAGCATCAAGGTGGAGGTTTGGGGGCAGAAAGGAGACGAATGGCTGTCGTTCAACCCGTTTGAGATCCGTGTGGCTGAGGAACCCATCGACGAATATGTGTCGTATCGCCTCATTGAACCGTCGTATGTGGCATGGACTTTCATGGAGATTGCTCAGCGCAACCTTACCACGTTTGAAGAGACGCAGATCTTCAACAACGAGATTACCATGAATAATAATAAGATAGGCCAATGTATTAACTGCCATAGCTATCAGAACTATAAGACTGACAACATGCTCTTCCATGTGCGTCTTTCTAATGCTGGTACTGTCATTGTGAACGACGGTAAGGTCTCTAGAGTCAATCTTAAGCGTGACTATACCATCTCTTCAGGTGTCTATCCTTCCTGGCATCCTACTGAAAAGCTGGTTGCCTTCTCGACCGACCTGACGCGTCAGGCGTTCCATACGCAGAACCCCAACAAAATTGAGGTTTATGACTTGAAAAGCGACTTGATTCTCTACGATGTGAAGACCGATTCTGTGCAGGTCGTCAGCAACGATTCCACACTTTTAGAAGTGTATCCAACATGGTCGCCCGATGGCAAATACCTCTATTACTGTAAGTCTGTGCCCCTTCCTGAAGAGATGAGCGACCAGGATATCAGAACCACCTATCCGAAGGTGCAATACAACCTCTATCGTCGTTCGTTTGATCTGGCAACGCATGGCTTTGGTGAAGAGGAACTGGTGTATGATGCTGCATCGAATGACAAGAGTGTTACTTTGCCACGCGTCAGTCCTGATGGACGCTATCTGCTTTTTGCCTTAGGACAGTATGGCTGTTTCCATATCAGACATAATGATGGCGATATCGCCTGTATACCGGTGGATGAAATAGGCGATGGTGAGCATCAATCGTCTCCGTCGTTCCTCGATCTGACAAACCTGAACTACGAGGGTCGTCCTGATAGCTATCCCAGCTGGTCGAGCAACGGAAGTTGGATTATGATTGCCAGTCGTCGCGAGGATGGTAATTTCTGTCGTGTCTATTTCTCCTATTTCCACGATGGGAAAGTGGAAAAGGCGTTTATGATGCCACAGGAAGATCCTGAATACAACACTTTCCTCCTGAAGAGTTTCAACCGTCCTGAGTTTATGGTGGAGCCTGTGAGCATCAGTGTCGACGAGTTCAGCAAGGTGTTTGACAAATAGTCCAGATGAAGTATTTACATCTTATTTGTACGCTTCTTTTCGGTCTGGCAGTTCTGCTCTTTTTCGGACTGGCCTATCCGCATCATCTGCATTATCAGGAACAGTACCAACTGTTTCTCTTCGACAGCACCTATCTGTGGGATGTTGTGAAGCATCCTGGTGGTGTGACTGATTTGCTGGGACGTTTTTGTACACAGTTTTTCCTTTTTGCCTGGGTGGGGGCTGCTATTATTGCACTCCTGCTCTCAGCTGTGCAATTGTTGACGCTCCGTCTGATTAACTCTCAACTCTCCACTCTCAATTCTCAACTTTTCTACGGTCTGAGCTTTGTACCTTCGTTCCTGCTCTGGCTCTTCCTGCTCGACGAGAATGCTCTGCTGAGTGGCGTCTGGGCAGTTCTGCTCACGCTGCTTGTGGCGTGCGTCATTGTCAGATTGACAAGTGGGTGGATGCGACGCATTCTGTTGATGATCTCTATTCCCATTCTCTATATTCTGGTGGGTCCTGTATGCTTCCCGATACCTATCGATAGCCTGTGGCTGGGTGTCCATTACTATCGCTACCCGACAGCATTCCCTTGGCTCCTTTGGGCTGCAGCAATTTCTGTCTTCGTAATCGTGGGATTAGTTCTTATGATCCGTCATCGCCTGAAGCATTCCTCTCACCTCTCACCTCTTACCTCTTTCCTCTCCTTCGCACTCGTTGCTGTCGCTATGGGCGTCCTCGTTTGGAAAAACGTCAATATCAAGGCGGAAAAGGTGATGAAGTACGACTTCATGGCTTGTCACCAGCAATGGAACCGCATCATTGAGACTGTCAACAAGGAAAAACCCAACAACCAGATTGGTGTGACGGTACAGAATCTGGCTTTAGCGATGCGTGGCATGCTCTTAGAGCATATGTTCGATTATAACCAGAATAGCATCCATGGTCTTCTGCCTGATGTAAAGGAAGATGCTACCAGTCCTATGCCTACAGCCGAGGCATTCTATCAACTGGGTATGATCAATGTGGCTCAGCGCACAGTATTCGAGGCCCAGGAAGCCATCCTCGACTTCCAGAAAAGTGGCAGATGCTACAAACGGCTGGCACAGACCAATCTCATCAATGGCCAGTATGGAGTAGCCCGTAAATACCTTACGGCCCTGCAGAAGACCCTTTTCTATCGTGACTGGGCCAATGAGACCTTGCTGTTGTTGGACAATGAGAATGCCATCGCCAGTCATCCCGAATACGGACGTCTGCGCCAGTGGGCCTACAACGAGGACTTCTACTTCAGCGACCATGTGACGCCAGAGATGCTCGAGAGTCTCTACTTTAGGAATACGGACAACCGTATGGCTTATCAGTATCTGCTGGCATACTGTATGTTGACAGGCGATCACGAAAGATATAACCGCATCACGTCTAAAGCGCAATGAAGAAATTTCTATATATACTATTCACAATTCACTGTTCGCTATTCGCTATCCTGCTGCTCTCAGCTTGCACGGAGACCGTCAGCGATGCCAAGCAGGAGAGTGCTCTGCCTCAGATCTATCCCGACTACCTCGGTGTCACTATACCTGTGAACATAGCGCCTCTTAACTTTAATATGGCAGATGAGAAGGCTGTGTGTATCGATGCTGTCATTACAGACGGCAAAGGAAACAGTCTGCATAATCAGGGTGAAGAATCGGTGGATTTTGATATGGATGACTGGCATCAGTTGCTTGCTCAGAATCCTGGAGACTCGCTCAGCGTGACCGTCTCTGCTAAATATGACGATGGCTGGCATACTTATAGTCCTTTTTCTATTTATGTCAGTCCTGACAGTATCGACTTCGGTCTTTGCTACCGTCTGATTGCGCCAGGCTATGAGGTGTGGAGCAAGATGGGTATTTACGAGCGCGACCTCTCCTCGTTTGAAGAACGTGCGCTGATAGAGAATACACAATTTGAGGGATGTGTGAACTGTCATAGCTTCAACCATGGTAATCCAGCTGATATGAGTCTGCATATCCGTGGCCCTCATGGTGCTACGCTGCTGCGTCACAACGATGGTCCTATTGCTGCCTACAATACCAAGACTGATCAGACACTCGGTTTCTGTGTCTATCCTTATTGGCACCCTTCGGGCCGTTATATCGCTTATTCCACAAATGCCACGAGCCAGCTCTTCCACAGTGCTGACAGCAACCGTATCGAGGTCTTTGATACCGCCTCCGACCTTCAGGTCTATGACGTTGAGAAAAACGAGTTGCTGCTGTCGCCCTTGCTCAAGCAGGACTCCATCTACGAGACCTTCCCTGTATTCTCTGCTGATGGGCGTTCGCTCTATTTCTGTGCAGCCCGCGCCCTCCCTGAGGGCAGTTATCAGCTCGACTCGATCCGCTATAATCTCTGTCGTATCGATTTCGATCCTGTATCGGGTCAGTTCGGCAATCGTATAGACACCATCGTCGATGCCCAGTCTCAGCATAAGTCGGTATCCTTCCCCCGTCCTTCCTATGACGGACGTTTCCTTTGCTACACACTCTCCGACTACGGACAGTTCAGCATCTGGCATCATGAGGCCGATCTCTGGCTGCTCGACCTCTCTACAGGAGAGAACCGTCCCATGGCAGGGGCTAACTCCGGAGATACAGAATCGTTCCATAACTGGAGCGCAAACTCCCGATGGCTGGTGGTGAGTTCCCGTCGCGATGACGGTCTCTTTACGCGACCTTATTTCTGTCATATAGATACTAATGGCGTCGTTAGCAAGGCCTTTATGCTCCCGCAGCGTAATCCGCGCCGTTTTTATCGCGACCGTTTCCTTTCCTTCAATGTGCCAGAGTTCATCATTGCTCCCACACACTTCGATGGTCGAAAGGCCAGTCGCATTATCAACGATCCTTCCCGCAAGGATTTTGGTGTGCGCAAATAACGAGAAATAAATGTATTTTTAATCAATATCATGAAAAAAGTTTTTTATTTGTTTTTATCTCTCATGATGTGCATGTTCGCATCATGTCAGAAAGATGAGGATGTTATTCCAGAGCCAGAACCAGAACCGAAACCTGGGACTGTCAAGGAGGCTGTGTATGAAACGAACGACGACTACGTGGATCTCGGTTTCGATGGCATTATGTTTGCCACCAAAAATTTAGGCGCAAAGAAGCCTGAGGATTCCGGCTATTTCTTCGCATGGGGTGAGACGGAGCCAAAGGAGGACTATTCCTGGGATACATACAAGTGGACCAGGGTGATCAATGACCCCTATAGAGATGTGTCTTTCTCCAAATATTTCTTGAAAAGTAACGGAAAGCTTGACTTTGAATATCTTCAGCCCACCGACGACGCAGCAACGGTGATGCTGGGAGAAGGGTGGCGAATGCCGACTAGTGACGAAGTGAATCGTCTTCAAGACTCGTTTTCTCGTGACGTTTTGGCTTGCAGAGTAAGGGGCACCTTGAGGAATGGCGTTTATGGCTACGAACTGATAGGACTTAACGGTAACTCAATATTCATTCCGAGCACTGGCGTCATGAGAGACAAAGAACTGACGTTTTGGGATTACGATACCAAACTGTGGTGTTCCGATGTCCAGGGTAGTATGCAGATGCGTTACTTTGAGGTTACTGTTCTTGAGGCTGATTTTTCTCTGGTTGGAGAGAATCGATGCGTTGGGTTGCCCATACGTCCTGTAAAAGAGAAGAAAGCAGAATCTGACACCATATTCTTGAAATACAATGTCCTTGAGCGTAATATTGAGGAGGCCAGAGAACGGCTTACTACAACCAGTGCGGCGGACTACAGCGACGACAGTTACCAGACACTCGACAAAGCATACCAGCATGCCGTCAACATCAGAACGTTCGCTAAGGAAAACGACGGACAGATCGCAAACAAGTATGTGGGCGTCATCAACAAAGTGAACAAGCAACTGCAGGATTCCATCAACTTTGCCTCTCATAATCTGCGCTTGGCTTTGGTAGACTTGAAGCCCTTGCCCAAGGCCAGTGATATCAGAGCTGTGGACCTCGGGCTTTCTGTGCGCTGGGCATCTGCCAACTTAGGAGCTCGTACAGAGTATGAAAACGGTTATTTCATCGCGTGGGGCGAGTTGACTCCTAAAGAAGAAGGACATTATGACTGGGAGAGTTATCTGTTGTGCAAGGAAGTATACGAAGATAACAGAGATTACAGCAAGTTCTCAAAATACGTTACTGACAGCAAATGGGGTGAGGTGGACGGAAAGACACGGCTCGACCTTGAGGACGATGCAGCCCACGCATTCATGGGTGGCAACTGGCGCATGCCTACCACTGAGGAGTGCCAGGAGCTTATCGACAATTGCACTTTTGAGAATGTGGGACAATATGGCCGTACATTGATGAAAGCAACGGGGCCTAATGGCAACTATATCCTTTTCCCCCATACCGGTACTACCAAAGTGATGGAAGATATATACTGCTGGACATCAGACTTGAGTGTCGTCGACAATCATGCCACCTGCTTAAATATCCATTATTTCTTTGGACAAGCCAACATATCGTGGTATGACAGATATGCTGGCCTGACCATTCGTGCGGTTTGTCCATAATAGGAGTAGCAAGTTTCAATGATTGTTACATCTTCGAAAGAATATGAGACATACGCCAATACGTATGTCTCGTTTTTTTCATACCTTTGCAGCGGAATCAATTAAAAACTAAATAAATGAATCATCGCTTATTATCAATTGTTTTGCTGTTCTGTGCCGGCCAGTTCGTGTCGGCACAGACACTTCCTTATCAGAATCCTAATCTGAGTGCTAAGGAACGTGCCAAGGATTTGTGTAGTAGACTAACCCTTGAAGAGAAGGCCAAGCTGATGCTGGATGAGAGTCCGGCTATCCCTCGTCTGGGCATCAAGAAGTTCTTCTGGTGGAGTGAGGCCCTGCATGGCGCTGCCAATATGGGTAATGTCACCGTGTTCCCAGAGCCCATCGCTATGGCTTCGTCGTTTAATCCTGATTTGCTGTACAAGGTGTTTGATGCTGCCGGTACGGAGTTCCGTGCCCAGTATAACGAGCGTATGTATCGCGGTTCTGGCGAGGATGAGAAGTTCCATAGCCTCTCTGTCTGGACACCGAATGTGAACATTTTCCGCGATCCGCGTTGGGGACGTGGTCAGGAGACCTATGGCGAGGATCCCTATCTGACCTCTGTCATGGGAACGCAGGTGGTGAAGGGCCTGCAGGGACCTGAGGATGCGAAGTACCGTAAGCTCTGGGCCTGTGCCAAGCACTATGCCGTTCACAGCGGTCCTGAGTATACACGCCATAGTGCCAACCTTACCAATGTCTCGCCACGTGATATGTGGGAGACCTATATGCCAGCCTTCAAGACCTTAGTGCAGGATGCAAAGGTGCGTGAGGTGATGTGTGCCTATCAGCGTCTGGACGATGATCCTTGTTGTGGTTCACAGCGTCTGTTGCAGACTATTCTCCGCGATGAGTGGGGATTTGAATATCTCGTAGTCAGCGACTGTGGTGCTGTGTCCGATTTCTACGAGTCGCACAAGTCTTCTTCCAGTCCTGTACATGCTTCTGCCAAGGCTACCATCGCTGGTACGGACGTGGAATGCGGTTATGGCTATGCCTATCGCAGCATTCCTGAGGCCGTGAAACGCGGCTTTATCACAGAGGCTGAGGTTGATAAGCATGTGATCCGTCTGCTTGAAGGTCGTTTCGATCTGGGTGAGATGGATGATCCCTCACTGGTAGAGTGGTCGAAGATCCCGTATTCTATCATGGACTCCAAGCAGCATCGTCAGATTGCCCTCGATATGGCGCGTCAGACCATCGTGCTGCTGCAGAACAAAGGTAATATCCTCCCGTTGCAGAAGAACAAGGAGAAGATAGCTGTGATTGGTCCGAATGCTGATAACGAACCGCTAATGTGGGGTAACTATAACGGAACACCGAATCATACCATCACCATCCTCGATGGTATCAAGACCAAGCAGAAGAAACTCTACTTTAACGCAGGCTGCGACCTGACCTACGACAAAGTGATGGAGAGCCTGATGGCCACGCAATGCAGCTTCGAAGGTAAGAAAGGTATGAAGGGTACGTTCTGGAACAACCGTAGGATGGAAGGTAAGCCTGTGACCACCCAGTATTACACCCAGCCCATCGCTGTCACAACCTTTGGTATGCATAATTTTGCTCCTGGTGTACAGCTTGAGGATTTCTCTGCCAAGTATGAGACTGTCTTCACGCCTAAGGAGTCTGGCGAGTATGTGGTGAATGTGGATGGTTGTGGACAGTTTGAACTCTACATCGATGGTGAGCGTAAGTTCCATCACCGTATCTGGCGTACTACACCTAACCGTGTGGCCATCCAGGCGGAAAAGGGTAAGAGTTACAATATCGAGGTACGTTTCTCGCATGTTCATACCTACAACGCCAATCTGAAGATCAATGTGGCCAAAGAGCTGCCCATCGATTATCAACAGATTATCGCTCAGCTGAAAGGTATCGACAAGGTGATCTTCGTGGGTGGTATCTCTTCCGCCCTCGAAGGTGAGGAAATGCCTGTGGATATCGACGGTTTCAAGGGTGGCGACCGTACCCATATCGAATTGCCTAAGGTACAGCGTGATTTCCTGAAGGCGCTGAAGGATGCAGGCAAGAAGGTGATCTTCGTGAACTGTTCTGGTTCTGCCATTGCGCTGCTGCCAGAGACAGAGACCTGTGAGGCTATTGTTCAGGCGTGGTATCCTGGACAGGAGGGTGGAACGGCTGTGGCTGATGTGCTCTTTGGCGACTATAACCCCTGTGGCAAACTGCCTGTGACGTTCTATAAGACCTCTTCTCAGCTGCCTGACTATGAGGACTATTCGATGAAGGGGCGTACCTATCGTTATTTCAACGATGCGCTCTTCCCCTTCGGCTATGGCTTGAGCTATACGCAGTTTGAAGTGGGCGAGCCCTCTGTCATCAATACCTCTGCCCAGAATCCTGGTTTCAATATTGCTGTTCCTGTCAAGAACCTCGGTCAGCGTGATGGTACAGAGATCCTCCAGCTTTATATCCGCAACCTGCAGGATCCTGACGGCCCGCTGAAGAGCCTCCGTGCCTTCAAGCGTGTGGATGTGAAGGCAGGGCAGACAGTCACCGCCAACCTGACGTTTGAGCGCAAGAGCTTTGAGTTCTGGGATCCGGAGACTAACACCATGCGTGTGAAACCTGGCAGATATGAGATCCTCATTGGCAACAGCTCGCTCGACAAGGATCTGAAGAAACTGACAACAGAAGTAAAGTAATATCTATAAAATCAAACAACATGAAAAAAGTACTCGAATCTCTGCTGTTGGCAGCTTTGCTTTTAGCTCTGCCCAGCGATGCGATGGCCCAGAAGAAGGCCGCTAAGAAAGCAACTAAGAAAGCTGCTACTGAACAGGTGCAGCCTGCTGATCCTAACTTCTACATCTTCCTCTGCTTCGGACAGTCGAACATGGAGGGAAATGCCCGTCCTGAGGCTGTGGATTTACAGAGCCCAGGTCCGCGTTTCCTGTTGATGCCTGCTGTGGATTTCCCTGCAGCCAACGGTCGTCCGGAGCGTAAGATGGGTGAGTGGTGTGAGGCTTCAGCTCCTCTCTGTCGTCCAAATACAGGTCTGACACCTGCCGACTGGTTTGGACGTACGTTGGTAGCCTCTCTGCCTGAGAATATCAAGATCGGTGTCATCCATGTGGCTATCGGTGGTATCGATATCAAGGGCTTCCTGCCTGACAGTATCCCCGATTACGTAAACAAGAAGGCTCCAGGTTGGATGAAGGGTATGTTGGCTGCTTACGACAACAACCCCTACGAGCGCCTGGTCACGCTGGCCAAGAAGGCTCAGAAGGATGGTGTCATCAAAGGTATCCTGATGCATCAGGGGGAGACGAATACGGGCGACCCCAAGTGGGCTGGTATGGTGAAGCAGGTGTACGAGAACCTTTGTGGCGACCTGCAGCTGAAGCCTGAGGAAGTGAACCTCTATGTAGGTAATATTGTACAGGCTGATGGTAAGGGTGTCTGCATCGGCTGTAAGAAGCAGATCGACGAGCTGCCTCAGACCATCCATACCTCTCAGGTGATCTCTTCTGATAACTGCTCCAATGGTCCTGACCGTCTGCACTTCGATGCTGCTGGTTATCGTGAGCTGGGTTGCCGTTATGGTGAGGCTGTTGCCCGTCATCTCGGCTATGAGCCCAAGCGTCCTGCTAATCTGCCTGTGCCCATCAAGAAGATCAACGTGCCTGCTGATGCTGTGACGGGCGAGTATACTATTCCTGGAAACGACTTCCCGAAGGTAGATTCTCAGCGTCGTGCTTACTTCCGTATCAATGCGCCTCAGGCCAAGAAGGTGATTGTTGATATCTGCAGCAAGCAGTATGAGATGCAGCCTCAGGGCAATGGTGTCTTCATGGCTGTGACAGATCCGCTGCCCGTAGGTTTCCACTATTACTTTATGAATATCGACGGTGTGAACTTCATCGATCCTGCTTCAGAGACCTTCTTCGGTACAAACCGTGAGGCTGGTGGTCTCGAGGTGCCTGAGGGACCAGAGGGCGACTACTACCGTCCGCAGCAGGGTGTGCCCGCTGGTTGCGTCCGCAGCATCTACTATTACAGCAACGAACAGAAGACTTGGCGTCATGCAATGGTCTATACGCCTGCTGAGTACGATCAGAAGCAGGGCTTCAAGAAGCGTTATCCAGTGCTCTATCTGCAGCATGGTATGGGCGAAGGCGAGACCAGTTGGACCCTGCAGGGAAAGATGCAGCACATCATGGATAACGCCATCGCCAGTGGCGAGGCTGTGCCTATGATTGTGGTCATGGAGAGTGGTGACATCAAGGCTGGCATGGGTCGTGGTCAGAGCATGGCCGACTACGGTGCTTCGTTCTATCCCGTCCTGCTCAACGACCTGATTCCTTATATCGATGCCAACTTCCGCACGAAGACCGATCGTGAGAATCGTGCAATGGCAGGTCTCTCTTGGGGTGGACATCAGACCTTCGATATCGTGTTCAACAACATGGACAAGTTCGCTTGGCTGGGTACCTTCAGCGGTGCTATCTTCGGTCTCGACCTCAAGACGGCTTATAATGGTGTATTCACCAATGCCGATGAGTTCAACAAGAATATCCACTACATGTATATGAACTGGGGCTCTGAGGATTTCATCAAGAGTGGTGATATCGTGAAGGGCTTGCAGGAGATGGGCATCAAGGTCGAGGGCAAGCAGTCGGAAGGTACTGCCCACGAGTTCCTCACCTGGCGTCGCGGTCTCCACGAGTTTATTCCTCACATCTTTAAGAAGTAAATGACTATGATATTCAAGAAAAAACTGATACTGCTGGCATCCATGGCGTTCTTCGCCATGGGCCTGTCAGCGGCTGAGGGTGACAGCGCGAAGATCCACAATCCCATGTTGTGGGCAGATGTACCCGATCCTGACGTCATCCGTGTGGGTGATACCTTCTATCTGGTGACAACCACGATGCACCTCATGCCAGGTGCGCCCATCATGGCTTCGAAGGATCTGATGAACTGGGAGACGGTGGGTTATATCTTCGACAAGCTGACGGATTCTCCTAAGTATGATTTGCAGGAGGGTACGGTCTATGGTCGTGGACAATGGGCCACCTCGCTGAAATACCACGATGGTAAGTTCTGGGCGCTGTTGGCTCCCAATGAGCAGGGCCCTATGGGCGATACCTATATCTTCACGGCTCCTAAGGCCGAGGGTCCTTGGACTATTCACTCACGTCTGCGCCATTTCCACGATGCTACTCTGTTCTTTGATGACGACGGTACACCCTACGTGTTCTTCGGAACGGGTGAGATGTGCCAGCTGACGCGTGATCTGAAGGGTGTCGTAGAAGGTAGCCTCCGTCACTATTTCCAGCGTGAGGCTGATGAACGTGGTTTGTTGGAGGGTACGCGTGTTATCAAGCACAACGGTGTCTATTATGCACAGCTCATCTCGCATGTCTATGCCCCTGGCCGTCACCGTCGTGAGGTCTGCTATCGCACGAAGGATCTGAATGGCACCTGGGAGAAGAATACCATCCTCGAGAGCGACTTCGGTGGTTTCTCCTATTTGGCACAGGGTACCATTGTCGACACGGAAGATGGCGACTGGTATGGCATCATGTTCCAAGACCGCGGTGGAGTAGGGCGCGTGCTGACACTTTCACCCGTTCGTTGGATTGACGGATGGCCCCAGTTAGGCGATGAGTATGGCAAGGTGCCTGAGATTATGCGTCCTTATAAGAGTGGTCAGCCTAAGAAGGAGATTGTCTGCAACGATGATTTCAGTTCTACGAAGCTGGGCCTTCACTGGCAATGGAACCACAATCCCATCGACAACGCGTGGAGTCTGACGGAGCGTCCTGGATTCCTGCGCTTGAAGACCAACCGTGTGGTGCCGAATCTCTATCTGGCTCCCAACACCATTACCCAGCGTATGTTCGGACCTACTTGTAGTGGTGTGGTCTGCATCGACTTCTCGAAGATGAAGGATGGCGACTGTGCAGGTTTCTCTGCCTTCAATGGCGACTCTGGCGTGCTCGCCTTGAAGAAGCGTGGTAAGACCGTTTATCTCGAAATGAGCGAGCAGAAGGTGAGCCTCTCTGATCGTGAGAAGGCTGTCACCAACGTTGAGGACAAGATGATCGAGGGTGTGGCCATTTCTGGCATTGCGCCCAAGGCCACGAAGATCTGGCTGCGCATCGATGGTGACTTCCAGCCTCGTCATAACGACGCTGCTAATTTCTACTACAGCCTCGATGGACAGGAGTGGAAGCAGATTGGCACGAAGAATTACCGTTGTATCTTCGATTACCGTCGTTTCTTCATGGGCTCGAAGTTTGCTATCTTCAACTACGCCACGAAGAAAGCCGGTGGCTATATCGACGTCGACGAATTCAAATTGCTGTAATAAAAAATAAAGCTCGCGATTCGCGAGCTTTATTTTTATTTTACCATCAGTTCTTTCTTGTGAGAGGCCCGTACGAAGACGGGGATAAACTCCTTGAATACCTTTGTAGTGACGGTTTGTCCGCCTTCGAAATGCTCACCCGTATGGACCTCATCCCATCCGCCTTTCGACTTGGGTAGATAAGTATTCCATTCTTTTACGCCAGGCTCTGTGATCGGACTGACAAGCAGCGCAGGGCCAAACATATATTCGTACTTCTGTTGCAGCGCCTGAGAATCGTCAGCAAAGTCGAATACCAACGGACGCATCAGCGTATAACCCTCTTTCGATACCCGCTCTGCACATTTCTTAATATAGGGCAGCAGATGCTCACGCTCTTCCAGACTCAGCTTAAACAACCGCTGAGCCTCCTCACCGTAGTTCCAGGGTTCCGTATTACTCATATAACCATGCACGCGCATCAGGGGCAGATAGACACTCGTCTGTATCCAGCGCAACATCCTTTCGATATAATCCTGATTGGTGTACTGGTCGCCAGGACGGAAGAATCCGCCTGCGTCATACGTCCACCAGGGGATACCAGCAGCCTGCATACCCAGACCAGCGACGATCTGACGACGGAAGGTCTCCCAGTCGTTGCCCACATCACCGCTCCACATCGCAGAGCCATAACGCTGGATGCCAGGGAATCCGCAACGGGTGAGGATCATCGGGTCCTTGCCCGCCTTCACCAGTCCTTCGTAGACGGTCTTGTTCACCAACAGCGGATAGACATTGCGCACCACTTCGCCAGACCATTTGCCATTGTTTACGCGACGGCCTTCCAGGTCGTCGTTCTCAGGCTCTGTGGCATCCTGCCACCAGGCGTCGATGCCTAAAGGCACCAAGCGCTCGTTGAAGTTCTTCCAATAGGCCGCTGCTGCGTCAGGATTGAAGAAATCGATCCAGTCGGTATTGGGGATATAGTAGTTGTCCTGCAACATCTGACGACCTACGGTGGAGTTCTTGTCTATCTTTGACCACACACTTACCATCAGGCGGATGTCCATCTTGTGGAGGCTGTCTGTAAGGGCCTTGGGATCAGGATAGTGCTGCTCATCAAACTGCATCGAGTTCCAACCGTATTTGCCCCAATATTGCCAGTCCTGTACAATCACGCTGATGGGCATCTCTTCCTTCTTGAAACGGTTCGCTGTCTGGAGGATCTCTTCAGAGGAATGGAAACGCTCGCGACAGTGGATATAGCCGAGAGCCCATTCCGGCATGGGAGGACACTGGCCTGTCAGTTCTCTGTAAGAGGCGATGATCTCATCGGGCGAGCCTACGAAAATCGTATAGTCCACAGCCTCTGCCAAAGGAGAGCGGAAGGTGGTCTCATCGCGTACCAATCCGTATGAGAATTTGGGCTCGTCGCCTCTGGTGAGCTCTGCTGTGACATGATGACTGCCTTTCTCCAAATGCACGATGGCAGAGGCCGTGGGCGGCAGCCACATGTTCTGCATCTCAATGACGGTCTTGCCGTCGATGGCAAGGTTATGTCTGCGGGCCATCTTCTGGCCGACATCCAGCATGATTCTGTAATCTCCCGTCTCATTAGCCGTGAAATCCACCGTGTAGATATTTCGCTGTCGTACCTCACGCCGGCCACCTTCGGTCGTGGTGACATTCACCACTTCACTGGTGCCAGTAGCTTCCTGTTTGTTGAGCGGCCAACCTCTGTAATCGCAGGGATTGAAATCCGTCAGTCCGTAGTTGTTCCACAGAATGCCATAGCCCTTGCTCGAAATAAGCATAGGGATGGAAATCTGCGTGTTTACTTGTGTCAGTCGGCGACAGAGTCCGCGCACATTGCTATAGCCGTCCTGGAATTGTCCGAGGCCAAAGAGGTATTCGTCCTTGGGTGAGTCAAAGGTCAGCGTGGCTTCATAGAAACCAGGATTTTGTGAATACGTTGATGAATTGAACCGCTTTAGCATATGCTTAGTGGCAGTAAATACCACCTTACCACGCTTGTCCTTGATGCGAAGGATACGGTTGACGGTGTCATTCTCTACAACCACGTTGCAGTTTTTTACCTCGTCATGTTTCACATAGAGCCAGTCGGGTAGTTGGCTCACCAGATTTTTCTTTTTTCCTTTTGGGATGTACTGGATTCTGACAGCATTCTTGGCGACGGGTTTGACGACCAGATCACCCGACGTGTAAGTGGTGACATCTCTGAGGGCTTGAGCCTGGACATTCAGACTCGTGGCTGCAAACAGCAGCAGGCCGATGGCAGATTGAATAGTTTTCTTCATCTTTGGTTTGGTTTTAGTAATCATTTCGTTTATCGGATGCAAAGATACACATTATTTCTTAAAAAGAAGACATCTTGTCCCAAAAAAGTTGGAATTTCAGGATAAAGCTCGCATCTTCGTAAACCAGACAAGTTTATTATGGATGTGGACAAAAAATGGGAGCTTACCCCCCGTTTTGTCCAAAGAATCCTTGTTTGTCCATACAACTTCGGAAGAAAAACGAAGAAAAAAGAATCATCTGTTGAGTATCACTCTATCTTTGCAGCAGAGAATTTCGAAACGATCAAAATATTACGATTATGATTACAAAGAATAATTTCGCAATGCTGGTGCTCATGAGCATCGCTGCGGCAGCCACAATGACATTTACATCTTGCTCTGATGAGCTGAACGAGATGAGTGCAAACAAGACACTGGCTCCCGAAGGTGCTGACAAGTCGCTGTTGGAGGCTTACGGTCTGACTTTCCAAAACTTTATTCATGATAATGATGTGATGATCCTTAACGCAGATACCACAATGCTGAGCGTGAGCAAGGCCTACGCCGACAAGATGGGTATCACGTCGTTTGTGAACCACCCGATGGGTATCTGGCACAAGATGGAACAGCTGCCCTATATCCGCAAGGCCACTGCCCAGAAGCTCGATGGCGACCGTTACATCCTGACTGTGGAGCCCGCTTCCGTAGCAGAGATCATAGGCGACAAGAACGTCACGCTGAGCACAGGCATCTACGTGAATGCAGATGCTAAAAACGTGGCCACCCGTGCTGCTGGCGATGGCATGCCCGAATATGCTGCTAAGTATGTGGATGCAGAGAATGTGATTCACCCTGCCGTGATCCACCTGACCGATCCTTACGGCTATGACAATGACTGGAACCTGCCCGATGAGCAGCCGTCAGCCGTACATACCCGTGCTGCTTCATCTGGTGAATATCAGTACTACAGGGCAGAGGATCTGGCTACCGTCACCCGCTGGGGCGACCGCAAGCGCATTCTCTCGCTGAACAGTAGCCTGAACTTCAACCGTAAATTTGAGTGTGGCCCTGAGTCGGGCGACTCCATCACCCTGAGCGGCAAGATACCCGTGGACTTCGAACTGGACTATTTCATCACGCTGAACGGTGGTGTGCACTGGAAGGTTGTCGTCCCTGTGCCCTATGTGGAGAAATTCGAAGCAGGTATCGATGGCAAGTTCGGATTCCATCCTGAGTGCTACGTCGGCTTCTCGAAGAAGGTAGGTCTGCCAAAGGATCTTCAGAAGATAAACCTGGCTAAGTTCAAGGGCTATACATTCACCTTCTGGGTAGGTCCGGTGCCTGTGATAATAGAGTGCAATCCCAATATGTACCTGAAGTTTACTGCAGAGGTAGAGGGTAACGCACGTATCGGTTTCAAATACGATTACGATAATGAGTTCCGTGCCGGTACCCGTTATGAGGATGGCAAGGGCTGGAAGGATCTGAGCTACTTCAAAGAGAACAAGAACGAGTTTACCTTCGTGCGTCCCGAGCTGAATTTCCAGGCTAAGGCAGGTGTCGGTTTCTTCCTCGGTGTGGATGTGAAGATCTACGGTGTGGCTGGTCCTACGTTGGCCGTTGGTCCGAGTCTCGAAAGCAAGGCCAGCATGACGATTTCACCTTGGGCAGAGCAGGAGAGTGACAAGTTCCTGCTGAAAGGATCGGTCGACCTGAAGGTGCAGGCTGAGGTAGGTGCCAAACTGGAGGTGCTGGGCTATGAACTGGCAGAGTGGAAAACAGCCTTCGACCTGGCTGGTCCTTGGAACATCTGGAAGTATCCCAGCGACGGTTTAGAGCACAAGTGCGGCATGAAGGACGGTGAGAAATCGGTATGGGAGCAGTTCCTGGAGTTTGTCGACAAGAGCAACTACGGTGCCCGTTGCCGTGAGGTCCAGAACGAGATCATCGGTATGATGAAGGAAATGTACGGATGTGACGACGAGTATGCCCGCGCAATGCTCCTCAGTCATTACACTACCAGCGGTGAGGCTCCCCAGATCGTTGAACACAACTGCGAGGGATTCTACCTCGACCTGTGCTACTATCGCGATGAGGTGAGACAGCAGTACAAGGACTGGGAGTACCAGATGCACGTACAGAAGGGTGACATCGAGTGGATCAATGCCGAGAACTGGCGTCGCATCAGCGAGGAAGTGATTGCCAACTACCGTTTAGACTCGAGCGTCATCACACCTCAGGAGGCTATGAACAATATTCATAAGTGGTTCCTCAACGAGTTCAAGCGCGAGCCAGCCATAGCCTCACCCGAGGACGTGAAGTGGATTGCAGAGAAGTATCGCGACTATTCGAAGTGGAGCTGGGAATACAGAGACCAGAGCAGTAGTCAGGATGATGCCGACGCCGCTGCCGAGGAGAAGGCCGAGCAGGAGGCTAAGGAAAAGGCTGAAGCCGAGGCAAAGGCTAAGGAGGAAGAGGCAGAAGCCAACTGGCAGAAGGTGCTCGCCATCCTGATGGATATGCACCAAGACGATTTCACCCTTTACAAGCGTCAGGCTTCGAAGTCGGCCAACAGTGCCCGCAAGGGATTCGTAGCAGAATACAATCGCGAGCCGACGACCAGTGCCGCAGACATCGCCATTCTGGACAGCAAGTATACGAGTGTCATGGCTCTTCACAAGTAAGACGATCCTGACGAGATTACATGACCTTTTGATAACATGCGCAAACGCGGGGAGGCCTCTGTCTGAGTGCCCTCCCCTAATTTTTTAGCCGATTTCTTGTTTGTTTCCCAAATTCTTCGTATCTTTGTCCCCAAATCAATTTAAAGAATCAAAACAATGAAGAAAGTAATGATTTCAATGGTTATGGCTTGCATCGCTACGATGGTGATGGCACAGCAGAAACCAGCTATTCCGCGTGATGAGGCCCTGGAGGCAAAGGTAGAGAAGACACTTGCCAAGATGACGCTTGACGAGAAGATCGGACAGATGCTCGAACTGAACCTTGACGTGATGGGCAAGATGACGGTCGAGAATGCGAAGGTGGACCGTGAGAAGGTTCGTAGTGTGCTGCAGCAGTATGGCAGATCGGAAAATGAGATTAACGAGACGCTGAAGAAGACGGATCAGCAGATTATCGATCAGTTGGGAGGCTTCCCCGTGGACATCTACCATGGCGACACCAAACGTGTATGGAAACTCAATGAGACGATGCTCGACACGCTGATCTCGAAGTGGAAGGTGGGCTCTATCCTGAATGCCCCTGGCACTCGTGCGCCCAGTGTAGATGAGTGGCAGAAATGGATTCGCCTGATTCAGGAGAAGTCGATGAAGTATCTGGGCATTCCTGATATCTATGGCCTCGACCATAATCATGGCGTGACTTATACAAGAGGTGGCACGCTCTTCCCACAGCCCATCAACCTGGGTGCTACATTCAATACAGAACTGGCTCGCCTTGGTGCAGAGATTACGGCTTACGAGAGTCGTGCAGGTAACTGTCCCTGGGTGTATAATCCTGTGGTGGATTTGAGCCGTGATCCTCGCTGGCCTCGTGTCTGGGAGAGTTTTGGTGAGGATGCCATCGTGAATGCTAAGATGGTGGTGGCAGAGGTCAAGGGTTATCAGGGTGAGGATCCTAACCATATCGACCAATATCACGTAGGTACCAGTACCAAGCACTACTTCGCTTATGGTGCTCCCTGGACTGGTAAGGACCGTACACCAGCCTATCTTTCACCGCAGATGATCCGTGAGAAATATTTCGAGCCTTTCAAGGCTGCGGCTCTTGCTGGTACCTTGACGATGATGGTCAATTCTGCTTCTGTCAATGGCGTGCCTGTTCATGCCAGCTATGAGTATCTGACGAAATGGTTGAAGGAGGATCTGCAGTGGGATGGCTTCCTCGTGACGGACTGGGCTGATATCAACAACCTCTTCTCACGCGAACATGTGGCGAAAGACAAGAAAGACGCTATCCGTATCGCTGTCAATGCTGGTATCGACATGTCGATGGATCCCTATAGTGTTGAGTTCTGCATCCTGCTGAAGGAACTCGTCAACGAGGGTAAGGTGAAGATGTCGCGTATCGACGATGCTGTGCGCCGTATCCTGCGTGCGAAATACCGTCTGGGTCTCTTTGAGAAGCCGAATACAGGTGGCAAGGGCTATGAGAAGTTCGGCTCTGCTGAATTCGCCCAAGCATCTTTGAAGGCCGCTGAGGAATCAATGGTCCTTCTCAAAAATGAAGGTAATATCCTGCCGTTGGCGAAGGGTAAGAAGATTTTGCTGACTGGACCAAACGCCAATCAGATGCGTTGTCTGCATGGTGGTTGGAGCTATACCTGGCAGGGTTCGAAGGCAGAAGACCTCTCAGCCCAGTATAATACCATCTATGAGGCTCTCTGTAATAAATATGGTAAAGATAACATAATTCTTGAGCAGGGCGTGACCTATAATGAGAATGGGGCCTACTATGATGAGAATGCACCAGAAATCGACAAGGCGGTGGCTGCTGCAAAGGGTTGTGATGTCATCATCGCTTGTATCGGTGAGAATTCTTATACAGAGACCCCTGGTAATCTGAATGATCTGTGGCTCTCAGAGAACCAGCGTAACCTCGTGAAGGAACTGGCCAAGACGGGCAAACCTATCATCCTCGTGCTCAACGAGGGTCGTCCACGTTTGATTCCTGACATCGAACCGCTGGCTAAGGCCGTGGGGGATGTTTTCATTCCTGGT
>JAEEGJ010011811.1_pt1 | contig 21958 bp, 18 predicted proteins | sample 8958761 | NCBI WGS metagenome assembly JAEEGJ01 (sample SAMN16246546, study PRJNA631951) | gut metagenome | biome: gut microbiome; feature: rumen; material: RS-attached | host: Bos | place: Iran: Karaj | collected 2018-10 | reverse complement strand
TGACGATAGAGGTAATCAACTGTAAACCGTAAACAGTAAACAGTAAACAAAAGAAATAAAAAGAATGGATAAGACAAAAGAAATACCTGTAAAGGTGGGCTGCGACAGAGGACTGTGCCATCAGGCCGTGGGTAGACAAGACAGACAGCTGAATACCTACGACTGGCTCGCTGATGTCCCCGGCAATACAGACACTACCGACCTGGTGGAGGTGCAGTTTAAGCACACCCGTAAGGGCTGCTACCACAACGTCAACAAACTCGACCTGAAGAAGGGCGATATCGTAGCCGTAGAAGCCAATCCTGGTCACGACATTGGTGTGGTGACACTCACCGGACGTCTGGTAGAACTGCAACTGAAGAAAGCCAATCTGAAGTCGGCAGACGATATCCGCCGCATCTACCGTATTGCACGTCCCACGGACATGGAGAAATTCTATGAGGCCAAGTCACGCGAGCATGCCACGATGATTGAGAGCCGTCAGATTGCCAAGGGACTGGGATTGAAGATGAAGATTGGCGACGTGGAATATCAAGGCGACTGCAACAAAGCCATCTTCTATTATATCGCCGATGAGCGTGTGGACTTCCGCCAGCTTATCAAAGACCTGGCAGCAACGTTCCACGTTCGTATTGAGATGAAGCAGATTGGTGCACGTCAGGAGGCAGGACGTATTGGCGGTACAGGTCCCTGTGGCCGTGAGCTGTGCTGTGCCACCTGGATGAAGAACTTCGTCAGTGTGGGTACACAGGCTGCACGCTATCAGGACATCTCACTGAATCCGCAGAAGCTGGCTGGTATGTGTGCCAAGCTGAAGTGCTGTCTGAACTACGAGGTCGACGACTATGTGGAAGCCAGTCGTAAGATGCCGCCAAAGGAAGTGCAGCTGCAGACGCTCGACAACGACTATTTCTATTTCAAGGCTGATATTCTGGCAGGTCTTGTCACTTATTCTACCGATAAGAATATTGCAGCCAACTTAGAGACCATTTCTGCAGCAAGGGCCAGAGAGGTTATTGAGATGAACCGTCGTGGAGAAAAGCCCGATTCACTGCACGAGGATGGACATAAGAACGAACCTCAGCGTCCTGTCGACTTGGCTACGCAGGAGAACATCAACCGCTTTGACCGTGCAAAGAAAAAGCGTAAGAAGAAGAAACCGCAGAAGGCACAGTCGAAGGATGCGAAGAATTAGCACTTACATATTATATCTCGCGTGCGCGTGTGTCTGTTGGCTGGTTATGGCCTGTCAGCTGGACACCGTTTACAACCACTATGAGCATACCCCGCTGTCTGGCTGGGAACGTAACGATACGCTGACGTACCATGTTGGTCCCATCCTGAGGGATGGCCAGTACAGGGAAGAGATTGGTTTGCGCATCAGTGGCGACTATCCTTTTACGGGCCTTAACCTGGTGGTGGAACAGCGCGTTTTTCCAACTGGCGATATGCGTCGTGACACCCTTAGCTGCATCGTGGTTGATCAGCAGGGCAATGCAAAGGGACGTGGTGTCAGCCATTATCAGTATCTCTTTCACCTCACTACGCTGTCGCTGCACAAGGATGACCGTCTATACATTGCCATCCGCCACGATATGAAGCGTGAGATTCTGCCTGGTATCTCCGATGTCGGAGTCAAATTGAGTCGCTAACTCCTGATGAGATTACGGCTGGCATCCAGTCGCAGGAAGATAAACAGCAGGAACGTAAAGCCCCATAGCGACGAGCCACCATAGCTGAAGAAGGGTAGCGGAATGCCGATGACTGGCGTGAGACCCAGCACCATGCCTACATTGATGAAAACATGGAACAGGAAAATGCTTAGCACGCAATAGCCATAGACACGTCCGAAGCGGAATGGTTGCCGCTCTGCCAAATGGATGAGCCGCAATATCAATGCCAGGAACAGCAGCAATACACCTGCAGAGCCTAGGAATCCTTCCTCTTCACCTACTGTACAGAAGATGAAGTCGGTGTCCTGCTCAGGAACAAACTTCAGTTTCGTCTGCGTACCATTCAAGAAACCCTTGCCTTCCAGACCACCCGAGCCGATGGCAATCTCTGACTGGTGAACATTATAGCCTGCTCCTCGCAGGTCCTCGTCCAGACCCAGTAACACGTTGATACGCGAGCGCTGGTGAGGCTCCATGACATTGTTCATGATAAAGTCGGCACCATAGAAAAAACACACCGAACCCAGTGCAAAGAGGGCGATAAAGAAATAGCTGCGCAGACGCGTGCCCAGTCCTTCCCAAACGATATAGCCAATCATGATGGCTACCATGACCAGCTGGATGTAGACGATGTCGAAGGGTATCTTCAAGAGCAACAGCGATGCCAGCGTCAGTCCTGTGCAATAGAGCAGCATGCGCCAGGCAATGCTACGATTACAATAGACCCATACCATGCCGATGGTAAATAGCTGTACAAGCAGCATGACGGTAAACTTGCCCACCGATGTCGTAGAGTCTCCGATGGTGACATCTGCAAAGCGGATGCCCACGACGAAATAGACCACCATGGCGACACCTGTAAAAAGGATACTGCCTGGCATGCCCTCGCGATAGAACATCAGGAAGAAGGCGAGATAGACCAGTGCCGAACCCGTCTCACGCTGCAGGACAATGCACAGCATGGGCAGCAAGATCAGTGCCAGCGTGGCCGCGAAGTGCTTCCACTGGTTGATATTATAGCCGTAGGTCGACATCAGCTTAGCCAAGGCCAGGGCTGTGGCAAATTTCGCAAACTCCGCAGGCTGCAGGCGCAGTGGTCCCATCACCAGCCACGAGCGTGATCCCTTGATAGTGTGTGGGTTAAAGATGGTGGCAAAGAGCAACAACAGCAGCAGCGCGTATATGATGTAGGCGAATGTGTCGTAGAATCTGTCGTCGAGCATCAGAATGATGAATCCCAGCATGATGCTGGTGCCTATCCATACAATCTGCATGCCCGAGCGTGTGGCCAGCGAGAAGATGTCCGTCTCACCATACGAATAGCTGGCACCACAGACGCTGATCCAGCCGAAGGAGAGTAGTGCGATATATAGAAGTATCGTCCACCAGTCGACGGAGCGCCATACGCTTGTCTGTCGTTTACCTGAGAGTTGTGCCATACGATATGTGCCTGTGTTGGAATTCGTCGGCCCTCTTTGCTGAGGCCTCCGAGAGTTTCCCGTTAATATACTGTTCCATAATAAGTCCGCCAAGAGGCACGCCATAGGTTGCACCCCAGCCACCGTTCTCCACATATACAGCGACAGCGATCTTGGGCTTGTCCATGGGAGCAAAGCCCATGAATACTGAGTGGTCCTGCCCTTTGTTTTGGGCTGTACCCGTCTTGCCACATGCCACGAAGTTATAACGTGACAGCTCATGGCACGTACCACCGGTGGCAGAGGCACGCATGCCTGCCACCACATAGTCGTAGGCCTCACGCTTGGCCTTCGAATAGTGACGTCGCGTATATGTTGTGTCAAGAGGCTCGCCCTGAACCTTCTTCACTACGTGAGGCACGTAATACCATCCTCTGTTGGCTATCGTTGCAGCCAGATTGGCAATCTGCAATGGCGTTGCTGTCACCTCACCTTGTCCGATAGAGATAGAGATGACAGTCAGTCCGTTCCACGACTTTTTATAACGGTTGTCATAATAGTCGCCATTGGGAATCATGCCACGTTTCTCACCAGGCAGGTCAATGCCGAGCTTATAGCCGAATCCCATGCTGACCATGTAGTCGCGCCACGTGTCCATAGCTTTGTGCACTGAACCGTATTTCGAGATGTTCTGGTTAATCATGTGGTAGAGACCCCAACAGAAGTAACCATTACATGATGTCGACAGGGCTGGTACTAAGGGCAGTGGTGAGGCATGGCCGTGACAGCCAACGTGCAGGCCCTTGAAGTTAAAGCCGTGACCACAGGGATAGGCCGTATGCGTGGGGTGTAGGATTCCCTCAGACATGAATGTCAGACCCTGTGTGGTCTTAAACGTAGAACCAGGCGGATACATACCCATGATGCCACGATTGTAGAGGGGTTTCCATACGTTCTGGCTCAGCTGGGCATGACTCTTTGCACGCTGACGACCTACCATTATTCGGGGATCATAACTGGGAGAGCTGACCATGCAGAGCACCTCGCCAGTAGCAGGGTCGATAGCTACGATAGATCCAATCTTGCCTTCCATCAGTCGCTCACCCAATTTCTGCAACTCGATGTCGATGCCTAATGTCAGATTCTTGCCTGCCACAGGACGCACATCAAATTTTCCATTCTGGTAGCGACCCTGAACACGACCATGAGCATCGCGCAATAGGATCTGCATACCTTTCACACCACGCAACTGCTTCTCATAGCTACGCTCCACACCCAGTTTGCCGATGTAGTCGCCAGGCTGGTAGTAGTCGTCCTGCTCAATATCGGATGTCGACACCTCAGCGACATCACCCAGCACATGGGCAGCTATCGGATACTGATATTGGCGGATGCTGCGACGCTGTACATAGAAGCCTGGGAAACGGTACATCTTTTCCTGGAACACGCTGAAGTCGTGGTCAGACAACTGACTCATAAACAGCTGTTGCGTGAAGCGTGAATAGCCGGGGTTTTTCGAACGGTCTTTGATGGTTTCCATGCGGTGGTCGAATTCCTCGCGTGTGATATTCAGGGCATTACAGAATTCCAGCGTATCCAAATGGTCTTTGGCTTCGTTCATCACCACCATGATATCGTAGGCCGGCTGGTTATATACCATCAGTTTGCCGTTACGGTCTGTGATGACGCCACGTGACGGATATTCAATCTTCTTCAGGAAAGCATTCGAGTCAGCACTCTTCTTATAGTCATCGCTGGTAATCTGTAGCTGGAACAGGCGTAAGATATAGATGACCACAATCAATGTGGCCACCCCCGCTATCACATAGCGCCTGTTATCAAGACTATAATCCTTCACGTCCCCTTATTTCTCTGTTATTATCTCTTGAATATCCTCGTCAGCCCCTCTTTGCCTTTGCTATCTCAAAGGTATAGATCAGTACCAAGGTGATGACTGCACTACCTCCAATACACATTGCCCACTGTTGCCAGTTGAAGAAGTTAAACAGTTCCAGTGAGTAGAATACCAGACAATAGAGCAACACCAGCAAGATGATGTAGTACGAGTATTTCGTGGGACCCAGTGTTGACAGTGCTGGTTTCAAGTTTTCGGCTGAGTCACGGGGTACGAACAATTCGAAGATGTAAGGCTGTATGGCAGCTATCAGCGTCAGCGATGCAGCAGCCAGACCTGGTGTGTTCGAGAAGGTGTCGATGAGTAGTCCCAGCAAGAACGCCCATATCAGGATGGCCCACTTGGGATAGTTGCGTGGAAACTGGGTGATGAAATAGACATACAGCAGTGGTGTGGCGCAGTTAAACAAATGAATGCGTCCCAACACAATGGCCTGTGCTAATACAAAGACCACAAACCATCCGGCCCGTTTCAACAGATCTTCAGTCACCTAACTTTGAACTTTAAACTTTGAACTTTAAACTTTTAGACTTTATCTCACCTGTATCGAGTCCCTTGCCGCCTGCATCAGCCGTACGCGTTCAGCGATGGACTTGTCGCTGATGACCACAACATCACGCAGGTTTCCGAAGTCAGTGGACAGACGCACTTGCAATCGGTATGACAGACCGTCACGCGAATTGTACACTTCTTTGATCTGTCCAACCAGTACACCAGCAGGGAATATGCTCGAGTAGCCATTGGTCTCCACCCAGTCGCCACGCTTGAAACGGGCATGACGGGGGATGTCCTCGACATATGCGATACCTGCATCGCGACCGTCCCATCGCAACACACCGAAATAACCGTGTCCACGGATGGCACAGCTGATACGTGACGACTCGACGTTCAGTACGGGAATCACAATGCTATAGTGCGACGAGGTCTTGAATACCACACCTACCACACCCTTTCCACAGGCAACGCCCATGCCTTCTTCCACACCGTCAGCCTCACCCTTGTTGATGGTCAGCAGATTGTTCTGCTTCTCCAATTCATTGGTCACCACCTTTGCAGGTATCAGCTTATAGCGTTCCAGCATTTCCAGCTCTTGGCGTTCCTTCACGCTCACTTCCTGTGTTGCCTCGCTATAGAGACGGCGCAGCTGGGTCACCTGACGCTCCAGATAGAAGTTACGAAGCGTCAAGTCCTCATTCACTTTCGTCAATGAGAAGAATGACTCCACAGCCGAGCTCCATTCGTAGACCTTGCCCACCAACACGTTGGCAGAAGAAAACCAAACGCTGTTTTGATAGCTGTTGTACTGAAACAACAATATTACGCTCAGGATTTCGAGCACTACGAACAGGAACCAGTGGAAATGCTTACGAAGAAACTCCAGCAGATTCTTCACGCCTATCCTTCGTTAACTTCTTTAACTTCGTTAACTTCTTTAGCTTTGTTATCTCATCAGGAACGAGAAACGGTCAACATTCTTCAGGGCTATGCCAGCACCCTTGGCTACACTGTGCAGCGGGTCTTCGGCAATATGGAATGGAATGTTGATCTTGTCCTCCAGACGACGATCCAAACCACGCAGCAGCGCACCGCCACCAGCCAGCCAGATACCGTTCTTCACAATGTCGGCATACAGCTCGGGAGGTGTGTTCTCCAATGCTGAGAGTACAGCATTCTCAATCTTGGCAACGGTCTTGTCCAGACAGTGTGCTATCTCCTGATAGCATACGGGAACCTCCATAGGCAGAGCTGTGATACGGTTCGGTCCGTGAACGATATAGTCCTCAGGAGCTTCGTCGCCCAGGTCTGTCAGTGCAGAACCGACAGCAATCTTAATACGCTCGGCCATACGCTCTGATACCTTCACGTTATGCTGACGTGACATATATTCCTGAATGTCAGCGGTGAGGTCGTCACCAGCCGTACGGATGGAGTTGTTCGATACGATGCCACCCAGTGAAATCACGGCAATCTCCGTAGAACCGCCACCGATGTCGACAATCATGTTACCCTCGGGGGCCTCTACGTCAATGCCAATACCAATGGCAGCAGCCATTGGCTCGAATATCAGGTACACGTCACGTCCATCAGCATGCTCTGCAGAGTCGCGTACGGCACGCAGCTCCACCTCGGTAGATCCTGAAGGTACACCAATCACCATACGCAGTGAGGGCGAGAACAGACGGTGACCTGTATGCACCATCTTTATCAATCCGCGCATCATCTGTTCACACGCAGAGAAGTCGGCAATCACACCATCCCTCAGCGGACGTACGGTGCGGATATTGTCGTGCGTCTTTTCATACATCATCTTAGCCTTGGCGCCCACGGCAATCATCTTGTCGGTATGGCGATCCAGTGCTACTACTGACGGCTCGTCAACCACAATCTTATCATCACTGATAATGATGGTGTTAGCCGTTCCCAAGTCCATAGCGATTTCTTGGACAAAACTAAAAAATCCCATTCTAATTTACAATTTGACTATTTACTATTTACAATTACTTCTCAAACCACGCGTGAATGGCTGTGTCATAGTGGCTGCTGACACCGAAGGCACGGGTGGCAAACATGCGGCGCTGCTCTTTCGTCGTCTCAGCACCCTGCTTGTTCAGGATGTCTAACAATAAAGAGTATTCAGCCTTAGACGGAACTATCACCACGTCGTTGAAATTCTTCGCAGCAGCACGAATCAACGAGATACCGCCGATGTCAATCTTTTCGATGATGTCCTCCTCCGAGGCACCACTGGCCACTGTCTGTTCAAACGGATACAGGTCGACCACTACCAGGTCAATCTCCGGAATCTCGTACTGAGCCATCTGCTCACGGTCACCCTCGTTGTCACGACGACCCAGAATGCCACCGAACACTTTCGGATGCAGCGTCTTTACGCGTCCGCCAAGAATAGAGGGGTACGTTGTCACGTTCTCCACCTTCTCGCAGGTGTAGCCCAGTGACTCGATAAACGTCTGAGTACCGCCTGTCGACAAGAACTTCACGCCCTCGTCGTTCAGCTTTTTCAGCAATTCTTCCAGCCCATCCTTGTGAAATACTGAGATGAGCGCAGTCTTAATCTTTTTTCTCTCTGCCATAAAATATAACGTTATATTGATAATCTTTCGCAATCAGGCTGCAAAATTACAAAAAAGACAGCACACTTCATCAACTTTTTCCCACTTTTTTTCATGCTACGCCAGAAAATTAATCTAAAGCAAGTGGACAAGCTGTCAAAAAGCGCAATAAGCCGGGAATTGTGCAATTTTCTACGCATTTTCCTTTGCATTCTCCTCCTTTATTTGTACTTTTGCAAATTGAATATGCAGAAACTCTTAGAATTATATAGGGAATGGCGGGGGGCAGAGCCCCAGAACGTCATGAAACTGCCCGGATCAGGCAGCAATCGTGAATACTATAGAATGACCGATGTCGAGGGTCAGAGTGTCATCGGATGCATCGGCACCAGTCGCGACGAGAATCACGCCTTTGTCTATTTGGCTCGTCACTTCACACGTCGGCAACTGCCAGTGCCTCAGGTACTTGCTGTCAGTGACGACGAGTTGCGCTACATCCAGACCGACCTGGGCAGTATGTCGTTGTTTGACGCCATCCGAGGTGGACGCGAGGCCGGAGGCCGTTACACGTTGAAGGAACAGGAACTGCTGAAATGTACTATCCGCGAACTGCCCAATGTGCAGCTGCGTGGAGCCCGTGAGCTCGACTTCTCGAACTGCTATCCACAGCCTGCCTTCGATGCCGATTCGGTGCTCTTCGACCTGAACTACTTCAAGTATTGTTTCCTGAAGGCGACTGAGGTTGACTTCCACGAGCTGAAACTTGAAGCCGACTTCCGGCTGTTAGCCAAGGACTTGACAGCTGCTGACGACACGCAGTGCTTCCTTTATCGTGACTTCCAGGCAAGGAATGTCATGCTGGCCTCCCCCAATACTTCCAAAGGAGGGGAGTGCCTGGGGTCAGAGGACTTCAGTAGGGTTTCGTCCCCTTTGGGGAGGTCGGGAGAGGTTGTCCCTTACTTCATTGATTTTCAGGGAGGACGCAAAGGCCCGTACTATTACGACTTGGCATCGTTCCTGTGGCAGGCCAGTGCGAAGTATCCGCACAAGCTGCGCCGAGAACTGGTGTTCGAATACTACAACGCGCTGAAGCAGTATACGGAGGTTCCCACGCCCCATCGTTTCGTCGAGCGTCTGGGTCTCTTTGTACTCTTCCGTCAGTTGCAGGTGTTGGGAGCTTACGGTTTCCGGGGCTATTTCGAGCGCAAGCAGCATTTCCTCGAGAGCATTCCGCCTGCCATGCAGAATCTGCGCGAGTTGCTCAGTGAGCGTTCTTTCCCCTATCCGCACTTGGTCGATGTGCTCCGTCGGTTGACGGAACTGCCACAGTATCAGCAGATTGAGGCGATGGCATCGCGTGCCGATGGCTACAAGACAACGGATAACAATCCCTATAAACCCCATCCTCAGGATGGTCCTGCCACGTTCTCGAAATACGACGCACAGGGTCCGTTGGTGGTGCGCGTCTTCAGTTTCTCTTATGGAAAAGGTATTCCCGAGGACGAGTCCGGCAATGGTGGTGGCTACGTCTTCGATTGTCGTTCGACGCATAACCCAGGCCGTTATGAGCCCTATAAGCAGCTGACAGGACTCGACGAGCCTGTCATCCGTTTCCTGGAGGACGACGGAGAAATCCTGACCTTCCTCGATTCCGTGTATAAGCTGGCTGATGCCCATGTGCGTCGTTATATACAGCGTGGCTTCACGTCGCTGATGTTCTCGTTTGGCTGTACGGGTGGTCAGCATCGCAGCGTCTACAGCGCCCAGCACCTGGCAGAACATATCCATGAGAAGTTCGGCATCGAGGTGCGCATCTGCCACCGTGAGCAAAAAATTACGCAGACGTTAGAGGCATCTGCGTAATATGATAGCATGAGGGGGGCGGGCTTTTTGTCCGGGTCCCTATTATTTTATCATGATCTTTTTACCGTTCTGGATGTATATCCTGCCAGCTTGCGGTGTCGTCACCTTGCGGCCCTGCAGGTCGTAGACGGCTTCTTCGTCCTTGGATAGGGCAGGGGTGGCGTACTCTATTTCATCAATACCATCGGCACTGCCAAGGATAGGTTGGATGGCAGTGGCTCCTGACGGCATCTTCATCGTCAGCGTGCTGCCTTGATAATCCTGATTGACGTATCCTGTCACCTTCCAGCCCGTCACCACCTTGCTCTCGTCGTTCGACGTTGCACTCAGGGTGATGTCACGGTTGACAAAGAACTGTCCATCGAAGACCTTCTCTGATACTTTAATGCCATTGAATGTTAGCTGTATGTCGGCTTGAGTGGCCTTGTTGATGGTCAGTGCCAGTGGTAAGCCTAAGTTGTACTGGATACCCAGCTGCCGATAGAAGTAGTTGGTACGCTTTTTCACAAAGTTACGGGCTTTGTTCAGCTCTTCGTTATAGTTGGGCCACCACTCGTTGATGGGCTTGCGATGGAAGGGATATTCCGTTTTGATCATGTCGTACATGGGTTCCAGGAAGGCCAGCGTACCCTTCTCGTTCATGAAGTCGCCGGCATAGATGCTGGCTCTGTCAATGAACTCGCGCTCGAAGTCCTTATCCTCCATCAGGCGCCGGAACAGACGGGTGCCTTCATAGCCGTTGGCTCCCCAGTTGTGGTTGCCATCGAAGGAAGGGTTGTAGAGCCACTGGAATACTTCATAGCTGGGGCTGCAGTCGTAGAGTCCCAGTCCGAAGTCGGTGTCCTTCAGCACAAAGCGCCATTTGCCACCATCGGCCTGCGGACGCCACATCACGAAGTTGTTACCGGGAGCATCCAGGTTGATGTAGTAGAGGTCCGCCAGCATGACGTTGATAAATTCCTCCCAGTCCATGCGCTCGGCATATTCTGCCAGCGTGTGTCCATGGGCTCCGTAGAATGCCTTGAACTCGTTGAAGCTGTCCATGGTACCTTCCTTCAGCTCGTTCCAGTTCTCTATCATGTCGATATCCTCCAGTTCGTCATAGTTGTTGTAGATGTTGTCCTCGTTCGAACGCTCGCGGATGTTCAGCATGCCCGTATATTGTCCGTTGATGTAGACAATGGCCGGACGCCATGCCTGCCAGTCCAGATCGACGTGGCTGGCCATCGTACGCTGGATGACAGCGTCGCGCATAAAGAGGTAGTCGAAGTCGTTGCCTGCATTGCGCAGCATGAAACTCTTGAAATTCTTCAGACCAGGCTTCTGGTCGGGGAAGAACTCATAGTCAAAGCGCTTCGTACCAAAACGCTTGTTGGCATACACGGCAAAGGTCTTGCGGGCGGCACTTCTCGTGGCACCACCGGCTATACGTGTCTCACCCAACTGGTTGAACACGCTCGGCTGCCCTGACTTCTCGAACATCTCGATATTGATGGGACGACGCCAGTTGTGTGTGTAATTCGCCTGTCCGTCTGTATATTTTGCGTCCGAATAGATGCCTATCTTGCTGTCGTTCAGATGCTTGTCGTCTGTCATGATACTGATGACGGGCAGCGTCAGCGGACGACTGGAGGGAAAGAAGATGTACGAATGACAGGTGGAACGGGGCGACAGATAACCCTCGCAGAACACCTTGGCACGGATAATCTTCGTGGTGCCGATGGTCAGCGGATTCTTGTAGACCAAGCTGGTGGCCGTAGGCTCTGAACCGTCATTGGTATAGCGAATCTCAGCACCCTCGGGGGCACCGTCAGGCAGCGACAGCTTCAGACTGAACGAACTGCCGTTTTCAAACACCTGTCCTTCCTGGCTGAATACCGGACTGCCCAGCAGCTTCTTCGCAGTCACCACGCCGCCTTTGTTCTTGGCACCTGGCGTAGGCTTCAGCTCATAGCCCCATGTGTCGCCACCGTCCGTCTCACGTCCGTAGGCAATATTGGGAGCAGGCTGCTTCGCCATTGCTTCCAGCTTGTCGGCAACGTCGTTGCCCTTGAACAGATAAATGTTGCCGTCCTTGCCCGACTCCAGGCGGAAATCGGTATGCAGGGCCGACACGCCCTCGTCCTCACCGGCCTTGTCGCAGTATATCAGCACATACTGCTTCGGAGCCACCATCTGGCTGGGCAGCTGCCAGGCTTTGGCCACCTTGTTCTTGGTACCTATCTTATAGTCTTGCAGATTGATGGCTGCATCCGTGGGGTTATACAGCTCCACCCATGAGTCAGGGTAGTCGTTCAGGTCGTCCATGATATAGTCTATGTTCGACTGCATGACCTCGTTAATCAGTAACGTCTGTGAACTCATCGTGCCACAGCAAACCGTTGCAATAAGGAGTAAAAGCTTTTTCATCTGAAATTGGTTTTGTCGTATTCTGCGTGCAAAGGTACACAATTAGTTTGGAATAACAAAAAAAACCTGTCGCAGATTCGTTCAATCCACGACAGGTTCCCTCGTATGTTTTAATGGTTGATTATTGCCAAACCTGTTTCTTGCCGTTCTGGATGTATATCCTGCCAGCCTGTGGTGTCGTCACCTTACGGCCCTGCAGGTCGTAGACGGCTCCCTCCACTTTGGAGAGCGTGGCGTCCACCTCCTCAATGCCAGTGACTTGCTCAAAGAGGGGTTCCACCTTCAGTGAACTCTTCGGCATATCGATGGTCAGCACGCTGCCGGCGACATCTTCCTTGATGCCACCAGTCAGGCGCCAGCCTTTTACGCTCTCTCCGGCACTGACGGTGAGTTTTTTGTTGGCGAAGTATTTGCCGTCGAACACATTGCCATTCAGCTTGATACCGTTGACAGTAATCTCCAAGTCCTTATTGGTCTGCTTGTTGATGGTCAGGGCGACGGGTGAGCCAAGACCCCACTGGGTACCGATGTGCTTGTAGAAATGCTCAGGACGACCTGTCGCCCAGTTCTTGGCATTGTTGAACTTGTCCGTGATATCTTGGCGATTGTCTTTCGGACCCCACCAGCTCCAGCCATCGTACTTGTCGCGATGGGCTACGAATTCCTCCATAGCCTCGGCTTTGATGAGGTCTATCGTCGCTCCGGTACCCTTGCCATTCATGAAGTCACCCATGTAGACGCAGCACTTGTCGATGAGCATCTGGCGAATCTCCGGATCTTCCAGCATGTTCTTCAGCAGACGGGTGACAGGCTCTTCGTATGCCCAGGCATCACCCCCATGGTTTTCGGGATGGTACAGCAGGTCAAGCATGTTGTAGCTGTTTTGCTTGCCATAAAGGCCAAGTCCGAAGTCGGTGTCCTTGACAATGACGCGGAATCGCTTGGGCAGTCCGGATGTCGTGTCGTCGTCGTTGGGACGCCAGAATACGGTATTGTTGCCTGGCCAGTCGTTATTGCCATAGAAAAGGTTCATCGCTGCAACATTCAGATATTCGCTGACATCCAGCCACTGCTCGTATTCTGCCAACGTGTGGCCCTTCTCGCTGTAGAAGGCCTTGAAGGCGTTATAGAAATCGGCAGTACCTTCCTTCAGCTCCTCTTCATACTGATTGACGCCATTCACTTGCTCGTGTCCGATCTCAACCATGTCGATATCTTCCAGTCCACCATAGTTGCTGTAGATGTTGTCCTCGTTCGAACGCTCGCGGATGTTCAGCATACCCATATATTCACCATTGATGTACAGCACAGCTGAGTGACCAGCCTGCCAGTCGAAGCTCTCCACATTGGCTGCCATCGTACGCTGGATGATGAGGTCGCGGAAGTACAGGTCGCCGAAGTCATTACCACCGTCGCGCAGCGAGAACGACTTGAACTCGGTGACACCGGGCTTCTGGTCGGGGAAGAACTCGTACGAGAAACGCTTGTGATCGGGGTCGAAGCGCTTGTTGGCATAGAACACCATCGATTTCAGCGCATTGGCACGCGAAGCACCACCCTGAATACGGGTCTCGCTGAGCTGGTTGAAGATGCTCTCCGAACCCTCGCTGGTGAACATCTCGATGTTGACGGGACGGCGCCAGTCGTGGGTCTTCTTGTCTTCCTTGCTATGGTTGTTGGCGAAAAGACCAATGGCTGCGTCGTTCAGATACTTGTCGTTGGTCTGCACGGAGAAGATGGGGGTGGTCATCGCTCTGGGATGGAAGATGTACGACTGACCAACGCTCATGGGCGACAGCCAGCCATTGCAGAACACCTTGGCACGAACCACCGTGGTCTTGTTGATGCTGATGGCTGAAGTGTACTTCTTGCTGGTGGCAACAGGCTCGCTGCCATCGGTGGTGTAGCGGATGACGGCTTCTTCGGGAGCACCTTCTGGCAGGCTCAGCGTCAGACTCAGGGCAGTCGTGCCCACACGACCCTTCTCGCTGAAGACAGGAGCACCCAGAATGTGCTTGGCGTCGCAAATCTCACCGCAGTTGGCCTTGCCGGCTGTCGGCGTCAGCTGGTAGCCCCATTCGTCGCCACCGTCCGTCTTGCGGCCGTAGGCCACGTCGGGAGCAGGCATCTTCGCCATTCCCTCCAGCTTGTCGACAACGGCGCCGTCCTTGAACAGGTACAGGTTGCCGTCCTTGCCTGACTCCAGGCGGAAGTCAGCATGCAGACGGTTGTCCTCCTTGCCCTCCTTGTCGCAGTAGATGACGACGAAGCCACCGGCAGGCACTTGCTTGTCGGGCAGCTGCCAGGCCTTCTTCACTTTATCTTTGTTGCTGATCTTATAGTCTTTCAGGTTGATGGCGGCATCTGTGGGGTTGTACAGCTCCACCCAGGAATCGGGAAATTCCTTGATGTCGTCCATGATGTTCTCGACATTCGACTGCATCAATTCGTTAATGACAAGGTTTTGAGCACTCAGGCTCCCACACCCGAGTGTGGCCAGTAGAAGTAATAGTTGTTTCATTTTTTATTAGTTGATTTAAGAAATTTGGGCGCAAAGGTAGAAATAATTCTTAAATCATAATTATTGATTCCTATTTTTTTTGTATCTTTGCAACCTCAAATAAAGTTTATGAAACAAGCAATGATACTTGCAGCGGGACTTGGCACCCGTTTGAAGCCCCTTACCGATACGATGCCCAAGGCATTGGTACCTGTCGGAGGCACGCCGTTGTTGGATATTATCATACGAAAGCTGCAGTCGCAGGGCTATGACCGCTTCGTGGTCAACGTACACCATTTCGCACAACAAATCATCGACCACCTCGCCGAAAACTATCCACCAACACCCATCACCCATCACCCATCACCCAACATCCTCATCAGCGACGAGAGCGATGCCTTGCTCGAGACGGGTGGGGGACTGAAGAAGGCGCAGAACCTGTTTCGCGACGACGAGCCCATCCTCATCCATAACGTCGACATCCTCGACAACGTCGACTACCAGTGGTTCGCACGCCAGCACCAGCCCGACGAGGATGCCGTACTCCTGGTGAGCCGTCGCAAGACGAAGCGCTACCTGCTCTTCGACAGTGCCATGCGACTCATGGGGTGGAAGAACATCGAGACGGGCGAGGTCAAGTCGCCCTTCCAATGGCTGCGTGAGTCCGACTTCACCATCGACGATGACCTCAGAGTGGTGGCGTCCCCCAACCCCCATCACCCATTATCCATCACCCATCACCTCAACGCTTTCGCGTTCTCTGGCATCCACAGCTTCTCGCCCCGCCTCTTTCCGCTGATGGACCGCTTCCCTGACCGTTTCGCCATCATCGACTTCTACCTCTCCATCTGTCACCGTTCCCACATCGTAGGCCTCGTCAAGGACGACCTCCGCGTCCTCGATGTCGGAAAACTCGATTCGCTCAACGAAGCTGAGGAATTTACAATGAAAATTGTCAAATTGTAAATAAATAAGTTATGCAAAAAATCATCATTCTCGATTTCGGTTCCCAGACCACGCAGCTCATCGGACGCCGTGTGCGAGAGCTCGACACCTTCTGCGAGATTCTTCCCTACAACAAGTATCCGGAAGATGATTCCGACGTCATTGGCGTCATCCTCAGCGGATCGCCCTTCAGCGTCCACGACCCTGAGGCCTTCAAGGTCGACCTCAGCCGCTTTGTGGGACGACTCCCCGTGCTGGGCATCTGCTATGGCGCACAGTTCATCTCGCACACCCTCGGCGGCAAGGTGGAAAAAGCCGACTCCCGCGAGTACGGACGTGCCAACCTGCAGACCGTCGACACCACCGACCCCCTCTTCCGCGGCTTCGACCAGAACTCGCAGGTGTGGATGAGCCATGGCGACACCATTACCGCCATCCCCGACGGCTTCCACGTCATCGCCTCCACCAAGGACGTCACCAATGCTGCCTTTACGGCCTCCCCCAAAAACGGTAATCCCTCCGGAGGAGGGGAGCCAGGTTCCTCCCCTTCGGGGAGGTTAGGAGGGGCTTCCATCTGGGCTGTTCAGTTCCACCCCGAAGTCTATCATACCCTGCAGGGGAAGACCTTGCTGAAGAACTTCGTCGTCGACATCTGCGGAAGCCGGCAGGAGTGGAGCGCCGCGTCGTTTGTCGACACCACCGTAGCCGAACTCAAGGCACAGCTGGGTGACGACCGCGTCATTCTGGGACTCTCGGGTGGTGTGGACTCCAGCGTCGCTGCCGTACTGCTCAACCGTGCCATCGGCGACCGCCTGACGTGTATCTTCGTCGACCACGGCATGCTCCGTAAGAACGAGTTCCAGCAGGTCATGGACGACTACCGCTGTCTGGGTCTGAACGTCGTTGGCGTCGATGCCAGCCAGAAGTTCTTCTCCGACCTCGCCGGTGTCACCGACCCCGAACAGAAGCGTAAGATCATCGGACGCGACTTCGTCGAAGTCTTCAACGAGCAGGCCAAACAATTGATCAATAGCACTTCAGACGAAACAATCGAAAACAGTCAATTGTCAAATGGTAAATTCAAATGGCTTGCGCAGGGAACCATTTATCCCGACCGCATCGAGTCGTTGAATATCACCGGTAAGGTCATCAAGAGCCATCATAACGTCGGCGGACTGCCCAAGGAGATGAACCTCCAGCTCTGCGAACCCCTGAAGTGGCTCTTCAAGGACGAGGTGCGCCGTGTAGGCCGTCAGCTCGGCATGCCCGAACACCTCATCACCCGACATCCCTTCCCCGGTCCCGGTCTTGCCGTCCGTATCCTCGGCGACATCACCCCCGAGAAAGTCCGCATCCTGCAGGATGCCGACGACATCTACATCCGCGGACTCCGCGAATATGTCTGCGACGACGGCGAGACACTATATAATAAGGTATGGCAGGCTGGTGCCATCCTCCTCTCCACCGTCCGCAGCGTGGGCGTCATGGGCGACGAGCGCACCTACGAGCACCCCGTAGCCCTCCGTGCTGTCACCTCCACCGATGCGATGACTGCCGACTGGGCCCATCTGCCCTACGACTTCATGGCCAAGGTGTCTAACGAGATCATCAACAAGGTCCGTGGCGTCAACCGCGTCTGTTACGACATCTCCTCAAAGCCGCCTGCAACAATCGAGTGGGAGTAATTTTGGGGCTATTTTAGCCCCTTTTTAACGATACTGTGAGCCTCCGATTTCGGTTGGAGGCTTTTTCTATGCCTTGATTTACGGCAGTTTTAGTGCATTCGCTTTTTGAAACACGCTAAACGTGGAAACGTGGAAACGTGGAAACGTGGAATTGTTAAGAAATGAAAAAAAACTCCCGAGTTTCGCAACCCGGGAGAAAAAGAGAAAGAAAAACAAGAATATTTCCCAAACGAGAGAGAGAGACACTACATGCTGACTGGTCCGTAGCCCATGCACGACGTGGTCGTCACGGCGGTCAGTGCAGCGGTGAGTGCGGCGATCACAATCCTCAGCAGGATTTCAAGCCAGCGACCTTTCAAAGAAGCCATAGCTCACCTCCTTCCCTAATTAGGGCTCTGACGGATGCAGCTGCTCGTAGTAGACGGCAGCGGGGATAACAACCATCTCCTTCTTCTCGTTGCCGGTTGCAGTAGTACCAGCAGACTCCTGCTTGATGACACCCTCGAACGAAACCGAAGCCTTGGCGAGGTTGGCCTTGGAGGTCAGCTTATCCAGCTCGGTGTTGTCGGGAATAACAACCAGACGCAGACCGCCAATCCATGGGGTAATGTCGAGACCAGACTTGATCTGGTTCTCCAAGATACCCTGCTGGCCGTTAGGGCCTGCCTGCGAGACACACGAGAGCTTGAAGGTGCCGAAGCCGTCCAACTTGACGGGCTGGCCCTGAATCAGGAGCTCGGTCAGACACTCAGACAGCTGCACGAGCACTGCCTGCACAATGGCGCGGGGGATACCCAGTCCGTGGCTCATGATGTGCTCCATCAGAGCGCGAGTCGAGATGGTCTTGTCGTTCAGTACCTCGGGGTAGTACTTGCCGTAGCTCGGACTCTTGGTGTTGGAGTTCTTACGAATACCAACCTTGATAGGAATTTGATTCAACTGTGACATAACTCAAAACAATTTAAAATTAAACAATGTTAAAACGACATGCTAGTCGGTGGGTAAATCACTTTTACCAGCAGGGTAAAACACTTTCGGTCGTCTATTCCGGACTAGTCGCCAGCAGCGCAATGCCCTTTGCAGTTTTCGATGAAACCCGCTGCAAAGGTACGGTGTTTAGGGCATCTCCGCAAGTTTTGTGCAGAGCCCAAATGCCTCACGTAACGCGCTCGCGGGTACATATATATATAGGCATGACGAATCGGTCAAAATTTTACCCTTCCTTAACAAATTATTAACACTTTTTTGTTTCATTTTTTGTATTCAATAACAATCGCGTTTCAAAATAATTGCTTATCTTTGCAGGCAAGATGACAAAGAGACTGACGATAAAAACACCAAGACTGAACGAGCGTGCGTTAGCCGAATGGTTGCGTAAGTCGTTTATTATCAGGCACTTATACATAATTGGGGGGGTAATTTTTGTAATTCCCGCTCCAGTTTAGGCATCCTTCCATTATTCATCATCACCCTCTTCTTTGCCACTTCGTGCGAGAAATCGCTCGATGCTTCTGTGCGTGACGAGGGTCATCCTGTGCTTTACAGTTATTATCATGAGGCTGCTGGCCTGTTCCGTGAATCGGTAGATGCTGACAGCGTGTTCCGCTTTTCTGCAAAGGTGGATGGCTACACCACGGCTTATCCTGAGTCGAAGCAGACATCCTACTATCCCGAAATAGAGAATTGCATCAAGCAGCGTCTGGCCTCACTCGGCATCACCTTCGTGGTTGAGGACGACTGGCAGGATACTGTCTATATAGATTTCAAATTTTGTAATACAAAATATTCTTGTCCCCAGAGAGCTGGGGATTGCTATAAATAAATGAAATTATGGTTATTCCTTGCTGTTCGCGAGAATCGCGAGGATTTTTAAAGAAAACGTAAAACAATAGATATATGGCAGATGACGTAATTCTAACACCCCTTATAAGGGATTTGGTCTCGCAAAAAAGCGACGCTCCTGCAGCAGAAGATTTGCGACAGGCGTTAAATGGCATCATCGAGAGATATAAGCTGCATCCCTCGGTGGTGATATCGCTTTTGGCACGACTCAGTGCCGGCTACATTCATCTGACTCAGAAGGCTTACAACAAGATTTGTGATGACGAGGTAGTAGAAGAGGATTTCCAGAACTTTCTGATTTCTCATCTCACCGACCTTGACATGAGCGATTTGGACAAAGAAATTGAGAAGATGAAGAACAAAGGATTGAACTAATAACTAAGAAAACGATGATAGAACATTGGTACGATTATCTGCCTGCTGCGTGGTTCACGCCTGAAGGACGCTGGTATGTCATTCTCAGCTTTCTGCTGATTCTGACCATCAGCTTTGGCATCGGATATTGGTTAGGGAGAAAACAAAAGAAATAGAGATAAAACAAATGCAATACGAATCGACATTTAACGCTATAGATAACATCCTGCGCAATGAGGCGGGATGCTCTACTGAGTTGGACTATATTGAGCAGACTTCATGGCTGCTGTTTCTGAAATACCTTGATGACCTGGATCGTGAGCGAGAGGACAAGGCCTTGCTGTCGGGCAAAGACTATAAGCCCATCCTGACAGGCTACATGCGTTGGAGCCAATGGGCTGCACCGAAGAAAGCAGACGGAACACTGGACACGGTGAATGCCATGACTGGCCCTGACCTGACCACATTCGTTGACCAGAAGCTATTTCCTACGCTGCGCAAATTCCAAGAGACGGCCAGCAGTGCTAAGACGCTGGAATATAAAATCGGAGAGATATTTGCGGAGCTTCGCAACAAGATTACTTCTGGCTATAACCTGCGTGAGGTCATCAACCTCATCGACCAGCTGCACTTCCAGAGTGCAGAGGACAAGCATGAGATGACTGTGCTCTACGAGTCGAAGATTGCGAAGATGGGTAATGCCGGACGTAATGGCGGTGAATATTATACGCCGCGCCCACTAATCCGTACCATCGTCAAGGTGGTTGACCCAAAGATTGGCGAAACGGTCTATGACCCTGCTTGTGGTTCAGCTGGCTTTCTCTGTGAGGCTTTCAGCTATATGAGTCAGAATATCAAGAGCACCAACGATACCAGAATCCTTCAGGAAGAGACATTCTTTGGCAAGGAGAAAAAGCCGCTGCCCTATATCATTGCCACTATGAACATGATATTCCACGGGTTGCAAGCTCCGAACATCATTCGTGGCAATACGCTGGCAGAGAATCTTGCACAAATACAAGAGAAAGACCGCATGAACGTCATACTGGCCAATCCGCCATTTGGTGGTGCAGAGCGTGGTGAGGTAAAACAGAACTTCGACATCAACACCTCTGAGACAGCCTATATGTTTATGCAGCATTTCATCAAGATGCTGAAGACTGGAGGCCGTGCAGGTATTGTCATCAAGAATACCTTCCTTTCAAACGGCGATGCTGCTGCCCTCAGAAAGCTACTGATGGAACAATGTAACCTGCACACCATTCTCGACCTTCCCAGTGGTGTATTCCAGGGTGCTGGTGTGAAAACCGTTGTACTCTTTTTCGACAAAGGTACACCCACCAAGAAGATTTGGTATTATCAGCTGAATCCAGGGCGCAATTTGGGTAAGACCAATGCTTTGAACGAGGATGACCTTGCTGACTTCCTGACGCTTCAGAAGACCAAGGCTGATAGTGAAAACTCGTGGAGTATTGATGTCAGCACGCTGGGTGATGACTATGACCTCAGCGTGAAGAATCCCAACAAGGTTGAGGAAGTTGACGAACGCACACCCAGCGAGATTGCAGAAAGCATCTTTGCCCTCAACAGCGAGAATCAGACTCTTATTGACGAAATAATGGAGATGGTGAAATGAAAGAGTTGCGAATAAAAGATATTTGTGACAAAGGCTCTTCGAATCTTAAACAAAAAGATGTTGAGGGAAAGAATGGCCAGTATCCTGTATATGGGGCAGGTGGCATAATTAGCTATATTGACACATACCATCAGGAAGACAATTATATTGCTATTGTAAAAGATGGTTCTGGTATTGGGCGAGTTACGTTTATGCCTGCAAAAAGCTCTGTAATTGGTACAATGCAGTATATTCTTCCCAAAGAAGACTTTAATATCAATTATATTGGATATTGTTTACAAAGCCTTGATTTGAGTAAATATAAGCAAGGTGCAGCTATACCCCACATCTACTTTAGAGATTATGGAGAGAGGATAGTAAAAGTAACTGAGGATACAAAGGAGCAGCAATCCATCGTTGATTATCTTGACTCTGCTTTTGCAAAGATAGATGCGATGAAGGCTAATGCAGAAAAAACCCTCAATGAAGCCAAAGTCCTCTTCCAAGCATCACTCAAAGAAATGCTTGAACCAAAAGAAGGTTGGGAAGAAAAACCTTTAAAAGAAATTTCCAAATATTCCATAGGTCTTACGTATAAGCCATCAGATGTTAATGAAAACGGTACGATTGTTTTGCGTTCTTCTAACATTCAAAACGACAAGTTAGAG
>JAEEGJ010011810.1_pt1 | contig 21960 bp, 10 predicted proteins | sample 8958761 | NCBI WGS metagenome assembly JAEEGJ01 (sample SAMN16246546, study PRJNA631951) | gut metagenome | biome: gut microbiome; feature: rumen; material: RS-attached | host: Bos | place: Iran: Karaj | collected 2018-10 | reverse complement strand
AGCGGCAGGAGATGGAGAACGGTATTCTCTCGCGTGCCGGATGGAGCGTGATCGACGAGTCGCCGCGGACTAGGCGTGGCGACGGTTCGACGACCTTCGCCTTCGACAAGCGGTATGACGGCATCGACTGGGTGGCAGAGCCCGTCGACAAGGATGCCGTGGACTGGTACTTCATGGGCTACGGACATCAATATAAGAAGGCGCTGGGCGACTTCATCAAGATTGCCGGCCGCCAACCCATGCCTCCGCTCTACGTCCTCGGCTACTGGTACAGCAAATATCAGCGCTACACCTCAGATGAGTTCATGGAAATCGTCAACGACGTGAAGCGCAACCAGATACCGATGGACGTGATGATATTCGATATGGACTGGCACACCGAGGGATGGACGGGCTGGACCTGGGACCCCACGGCCATTCCCGATCCCGAGGGACTGATAGACTGGATGCACCGCCAGGGACTGAAGGTGAGCCTGAACCTGCATCCTGCCGACGGCGTAGATGACGATGAGGACTACTTCACTGAGGTGCGCAACGACATGGGGATGGACACTACGGCCAAGGTGGTGCCCTGGAACCTGTCCGACCCCAAGTTCTATCACTCGATGTTCAACCGTATCATCCGGGCACGCGAGCACCAGGGAGTGGACTTCTGGTGGATTGACTGGCAGCAGAACCTCACCAGCAAATATGTGGACGGGCTGGGCGAGACCTTCTGGTGCAACCACGTGTTCTACAACGACATGCGCCTGAACCGCCCCAACCACCGCCCGCTGATATTCCATCGCTGGGGCGGGCTGGGCAGTCACCGCTATCCCATAGGCTTCTCGGGCGACTCGTTCACCACCTACGGCACACTGGCCTGGCAGCCCTATTTCACGGCAACAGCCTCGAACGTATGCTTCGGATACTGGGGCCACGACCTGGGAGGACATCAGCAGACGGGCGACAACGATCCTGAGATCTACCTGCGCTGGATGCAGTATGGCGTGTTCACGCCCATCTTCCGCACGCATGCCACCAACTGGCCCGGCATAGAGCGCCGCATCTGGAAGTACGATAACTTCCCGCTGCTGCTCGAGACGGTGCGCCTGCGCTATGCCCTCATGCCATATATCTACACTGCCTGCCGACAGGCTTACGACACGGGGGTGTCGCTCTGCCGTCCGCTCTACTATGACTATCCGGAGGAGAACAATGCCTATCTCTATGAAGATGAGTATATGTTCGGCGACGACATGCTCGTGGCTCCCGTGGTGACACCGACAGCCGCCGACGGCAAGGCCCAGCGACGCATCTGGCTGCCCGAAGGACGATGGTTCGACGTGTGTGACAACAAGTGTGTAGAGGGCGGTCAGACCTTCACACATGGCTACACGCTCCGTCAGACGCCCTACTTCCTCCGTGCAGGGTCGGTCGTCGTGTGCAACCCGCCTCTGATGAATCTCAACACGCGCCCCGACCGCCTCATCGTGAAGGTGGTGCCCGGTGGCGACGGCAGCGCAACGCTCTATGAGGACGAGGGCGACACCGAGGGCTATCGCGACGGCGCCTTCACCCGGACGACGATGCGGCACGAGGGACGCACGCTGGTCATCGAGCCTCGCACAGGCTCCTTCCCGGGCATGCCGACAGAGAGGGCCTACACCGTGGAGTTCCTGGCCACCGACCGGCCTTCAGGCGTGACGGTCGACGGCCGTCGCCAGTCGAACGGCACCTGGACCTACGACGAGTCAGCGCGACTGGTGACCGTCTTCCTTCCCTCTACTCCGTGCAGCAAATCTATCAATGTGACACTACAATAATGAAAATGACGACACACACCCGACGACTCTGCCTCTCGCTGCTCCTCATGGCGGCCTCCGCCAGCCTGTGGGCACAGCAGTACAAAGAGCTATGGATTGCGGGGAGCGCCGTGCCCGGTGGCACACAGCGGCTGCAACTCATGGCCGACGGCTCATTCAAGTTTGCAGGCACCCTACAGGAAGGTGAGCTGCGCATTCAGACACAGCGCAGGGCAGGCCGTGCTGCCACCTACCTGGCTCCTCAGCTGCCCGACGCACTCATAGCTAACCGGGGCCTGCACTTTCAGCCCACCACCGATGCCCAGGCCGCTGCCTGGCAGGTGCCCTTCGCCGAGGACCGCTATCGCCTAAGCGTCGACACGCGCCGCCATGTGCTGCATGGCGAGCTGGTGCAGCCCTGGGGCGAGCTGTTCATTGCCGGTGGTGCCACCCAGGTGGGCTGGAAGAGCGAGGGCAAGATGCTGCTGATGAAGCAAGACGGCGACAACCCCTTCATCTGGACCTGGGAAGGCGAGCTGAAAGCCCATCCAGAGGTGGAGGAGCCGCAGAGCTTTAAGTTTCAGGGGCAGGACCGGTGGCATCCCAAGTCGCTGCACCCCTATCGTGCTGACGGCGACATACTGACCGACCGCCAGCTGCGCACTGGTGGCGACGATACGAAGTGGACCATCACCGAGGAGGGCATCTATCGCATCACCATCGATCTGCTGCATGAGACAGTAGAAGCCAAGATTATCAACAAACAGAAATAATAATACAGAGAGCTATGAACAGACAATTACTCACAGCAGCCCTTACCTTGGCCTTTGGCTGGATGGGCAGCATCAGTGCCTATGCACTCGACGAGAAGGATGGAGTCTACCAGATTGGCAATGCCCAGGATCTGGAGGACTTCTCGAATTTGGTGGCCAGCGGTAATGGAGGCATCCATGCCGTGCTCACGGCCGATATCGACATGACAGGTGTAGAGCATCTGCCCATCGGTACGACAAGCAACACCTATCGTGGAACGTTCGACGGACAACAGCACTACATCCAGAACATGACGATCGCGCTGCCTGAGCAGGAGTACGTGGGACTGTTCGGCGTGCTCAGCGATGGTGCATACATCAGGAACGTCATCGTGGACTGGAGCTGTAGCATCACGGGATCGGCATTCGTAGGCGGCATCGCCGGAGGTACGAATGGCGGTGGCACGGTCACCTTCGAGAACTGCGGCAACGAGGCATCGGTGGGTGCAGCCGGTCAGAATGCTGCCGGCATCTGCGGCGTGAGCATGAACAGCAGCTGCGGCATCAGGATGACAGGCTGCTTCAACACAGGCGGTATCTCGGGCGACCGTGAGAGTGCAGCCCTCTGCGGATGGGTGGGCAACAGCGGCAGCGTGATCACCAACTGCTACAACGCCGGCTTCGTCATCGGCATGGACGGACAAAACTCGCTGTGGCGCAACGGCAACGGCAAGGGTACGAACAACTTCGACAGCTACGGCTATCAGGGAACACTGATCAGCGAGGACGACTACGACCTGAGCAGCGGCTCCGTAGCCTACCAGATGAACGGCAACCAGTCGGACGAGGTGGTGTGGTATCAGACGCTGGGTCAGGACCTGCATCCCGTGCCCTTCAGCTCGCACGGCGTGGTGTATGCCGTGGGCGACCTCAACTGCGACGGCTCGTCGAAAGGCGGCGATGCCATCTTCTCGAACACCAACGAGTCGAACCGCGATCCTCACCAGTTCACGGATGGCATCTGCGCTGTCTGCGGCGACGTGGACCGGGACTATCTGCCCCTCGTAGACGGATTCTACACGCTGTCCACGGCCAAGGACCTGAACTGGCTGGCTGCGCTGGTGAATCATGGCAGCAAAGGGGTGAACGCCCGTCTGGCTGCCGACATCGACTTCAGCGAATATACCCGACGGGATGTGATGATAGGCGGTGATGCCTTCTCGGCCAGCGAGAGCGACGAGGCAAAGGCCTTCGAGGGAACGTTTGACGGACAGGGCCACAAGATCACCGTCGGCTACAACGTGTCGTACGACGGCGTGGCGCTGTTTAAGGTAGTCACAAACTCCACCATCCGCAACCTGATGGTCGACGGCACCATCGAGAGCACTCAGCGCTTCATCGGCGGATTGGCCTTCGTGACACGAGGTCAGACACTCATCGAGAATGTCGTGGTGGCTGTGAACATCACTGGCAGCTATCCCGGCGATGCTACCCATGGCGGTCTCTGTGCCGTCTGCCACGAGAATCCCACCTTCCGCAATTGCGCCTTCGTAGGTACGATGAACGCACCCGACTCGGAGGGCAGCGCAGCCATCATCGGCTATGCTCATGGCGAGGTGGAGACCACGATTGAGAACACCTATGTGGCAGCCTCGCTGCTCAGCCTGACGGGCAACTCGACAGTCATCGCACGCCATGTGGGCAACAAGGTGAACTGCTACTATACAGACAATATTGTGGAGATGTCGGAGAGTGCCGCCACCGTAGTGCCTCAGGCTATCCTGACTACCGGCGAACTGGCCTACCGGCTGAACAAGGGCGGTGATACGGATGCCTGGCGCCAGACACTGGGCGAGGATGCCTATCCCCTCCCCTTCGAGCAGCATCTGATGGTCTATGCCAATGGTTCGCTCAGGTGCGACGGCACAGCCAGCGGCGACATCACCTATTCGAACACTGAGAGCGAGCCCGTGCGCGATGAGCACAAGTACGAGAACGACATCTGCACCGTCTGCGGAGCACGCATCATACGCACCGGTGCTCAGCTGAAGGCTCTGGCCGACGACATCAACCAGGGAGTGCAGGATGGCGACGTCATCGTTGACCTGGCAGCCGACATCGATATGGCAGGCATTGAGTTCACGGGCATCGGCACACGTTTCTACCAGCCGACGGACGAGGAGAATGGTGAGGACGTGAAGCGCCCGTACAAGGGAACCTTCGACGGTCACGGCCATCGCATCCTCAACATGGTCATCGACGTGCAGGATGGCAACAAGGGACTCTTCGGTGTCGTCAGCGGCGCAACGATCAAGAATGTGGTGGTCGACAGCAGCTGCGAGATCTACTCTACAGGCTACTCAGCAGGTATCGTAGGCACAAGCATCGGCCGCAACATACTGACCATCGAGAACTGCGGCAACGAGGCTATGGTCAACGTAGGAGCCGACGGTGTCAACGGAGCCGGCATTCTGGGTGTGAACGACCTCAGCGAGGCCACCGTGCGCATCATCAACTGCTATAACACTGGCGACATCATCGGACAGCGCGAGTGTGGCGCCATCTCCGGATGGCTGGGCGACCGCGGCGAGGTGGTCAACTGCTACAACAGCGGCACCGTAGCTCCGGAGTCTGTCGACGGCGACCGTACCTTTGCACGCTACAATGGCAGCAGCATGTTGTTCATCAACTGCTACGAGGTAGACGGACGTCAGGTGCATGCCGCACAGATGGACGATGTGGTCAGCGGCAAGCTCTGCTACATGCTGAACGACGGAGCAGGCACCGCGATCTACTATCAGACGCTGGGCGAGGACATGCATCCCGTGCTCGACGCTACTCATAAGACCGTGGTCAGGCAAGGCGACAGCTATGTCAACACCGACGACAGCGGCATCATCAGCACTCAGCAAATGGCAGCCGGTGGCCGGCCCGCTGCCTATAATCTCCAGGGCATTCGCGTGAATCCTGCCCTTCAGAGCAAAGGAGCCATCATTATCATGAATGGCAAGAAGACGGTGATAAGATAACATAGCATGATGGTGAGAAGAGTTAGTATTTGCCTGGGCAGCCTGGCCATTGCCGTAACAGCAATGGCTCAGGCTTCCCTCATGACAGGCGACAGCATCGCCGTGTTCTATCCCAATGGCTATGATGCCAGTCAGCACCAGCCTTCTCCCATCTTCGAGAACGAGCCGACGGCACTGCTGCCGCTGAGCACCGGCTGGACGCTGCGTCCGGTATTCGAACAGAAGAACGGAAAGAGCGTGGCTAAGGTGCATGTAGGCAACGAGGTCGACCTGTACGGCACCGGCGAGGTGACAGGACCTCTGCGGAGGAATGGCCGCACCATCAGCCTGTGGAATATCGATACGCCTGCCTATGGCGTCGACGGAGGCTCGCATCTCTACCAGAGTCATCCGTGGGTGATGGGCCTGCGCCGCGACGGCTCGGCATTCGGAATCATTGCCGACAACACCTGGCGTCAGACCATACACACTGGCGACGACGTGGTGTTCGAGAGCGACGGACCGGCTTTCCGCATGGTTATCATCGAGCGCAAGAGTCCACAGGCACTGATGCAGGCACTTGCAGGCCTTACTGGCACCATGTCCCTGCCACCACTATGGGCGCTGGGCTATCAGCAGTGCCGCTTCAGCTATCAGCCCGACACCCGGGTGATGGAGATAGCCGACCTGCTGCGGCGCCACCGCATCCCTTCGGATGTCATCTGGATGGACATCGACTATATGGACGGCTACAAGATTTTCACTTTCAGTCCCAAGGAATTTCCGAATCCCAAACGACTCAATGACTATCTGCACCAACAGAATTTCAAGGCCGTCTATATGATCGATCCCGGTGTGAAAGTCGAGCAGGGATATTTCGTCGACGATCAAGGCACAGCAGCCGACTACTGGGTGAAAGACAAGGACGGAAAGCCCTTCGTGGGAAGGGTGTGGCCCGGAGACTGTCACTTCCCCGACTTTACCCGGCCTGAGGTGCGCACATGGTGGGCCACGCTCTATAAGGACTTCATGGCAACGGGCATCGATGGCGTATGGAACGATATGAACGAGCCATCGGTCTTCGGAGGACCAGACGGCACCATGCCCATCGACAACCTTCACGGCACCGTCTCCAAGGCTTCCCACCTCCGCTACCACAACATCTACGGTCTGAACATGGTGCGAGCCAGTCGCGACGGACTGTTGCTGGCCAATCCGGACAAGAGACCTTTCATCCTATCACGCTCAAACTTCCTGGGCGGACACCGCTATGCCGCCACATGGACGGGCGATAATCTCTCTTCATGGGAGCAGCTCAAGCTCAGCGTACCCATGACACTCACACTGGGTCTGTCGGCACAACCTTTCAACGGCCCCGACATCGGAGGATTCTGCGAGAGTGCCAATGGCGAGCTGCTGGCCAGCTGGACCGCCATGGGCGTATTCTTCCCCTTTGTGCGCAACCACAGCATCAAAGGATCTGTCGACCAGGAGCCCTGGGCTTTCGACGAGGTGGTGCTCGATGCCTGCCGCACGGCCATTGAGCGGCGCTACAGGCTGATGCCCTACATCTATACTCTCTTCCGCGAGGCCAGCATCAATGGTATGCCCGTGATGCGACCGCTGTTTATGGCCGATGCCTGCGACCTCTCTCTCCGCAGCGAAGACCAAGCTTTCCTGCTGGGCGGCGACCTGATGGTCATACCCCGCTGGGCCGAGCATGTGGCTCAGCCTCATGGCGGCACCTGGCAAGTAGTAAACCTCAAATCAGACAGTTATCAGGCAGAGTTGCGACAGCGTCCCGGCTCGGTCATCCCTCTGGCCAACCTGGCACAGAGCACCTCTGAGATGCATACCGACTCGCTGACGCTGCTCGTTTGTCCAGACACTGCGGGTGAGGCCTATGGTCAGCTGTATGAAGATGACGGCGACGGATTCGGCTATCGTGAAGGACAATACAGGCTCTCCCAGTTGAAGGCCAGCCTCGACAGAAAAAAGACACTCACCGTCAGTCAGACCGAAGGCAAGCTCCCTGCACTACCGAGAACGCTGCGCATAGGCTACGTCTATGGTGGCAAGGTGCAATACTCTTCCTGGCAGACAGGCGACAGCGCAACAATGAAAATCAAGAAATAATAACCCTAAAAACCTCCTAATTATGACTAGAAAACTTACTTCAATGCTTGTCGTGGCATTCGCATGCCTGTCAAGCACCAGCACATGGGCACTCGATAAAGAAGATGGTGCCTATCAGATCAAGGAACCGGCCGACCTCGTCGAGTTCGCAAACATCGTCAACAGCGGAGAGGCTAATGCCAATGCCCTGCTTACTGGCGACCTCGACATGACTGGCCAGGAATGGACTCCTATCGGCACGGGCGACCACCGCTACGTGGGTACTTTCGACGGACAGTACCACATGATCAACAATCTGAAATACTCCGGAAGCGATAACATCGGTATCTTCGGAGTCGTCGATGGCGGCTGCGTCATCAAGAACCTGATTGCAGGCCCCGGCAACGAGATTCGTGGCGGCAGCATGGTGGGTGGCATCATCGGCCGGTCTGAAGGCAGCGGATGGGTGACCCTCGAGAACGTCGGACACGAAGGCTATGTCTATGCCACTGGCGGCAACGCTGCTGCCATGATCGGTGTAGTGATCAACGGCGGCCCTGCTACTCGCATGACCAACTGCTACAACATGGGTAATGTTTATGGCGGATGGGAGAGTGCCATCATCACAGGATGGTTTGGCGGCCACGGCAGCGTAGAGGTCAAGAACTTCTGGAACACGGGAAAGATTGAGAACGGACAGGATGGCAGCGACAGCCTCTGGCGCAACAGCACGGGCATCACCAAGGAGAATGTCTACCATATCTATGCCGACCAGGAGGCTTCAGTCATCACTGCCGCCGACCTGCCCACTGGAAAGCTGGCCTATCAGGTCAACGGCAATCAGGATGCTGGTGTGTGGCGACAGAACCTGGAGGGCGACAACAAAGATGCTCATCCCACCTTCGACCCCACCCATGCACTGGTCTATGCCAACGGTGCACAGATGTGCGACGGCTCGCCAAAGGAAGGATCCGTCGTGACCTACTCGAATACTCCCGGTGCCGCGCGTGATGACCATCAGTTCGAGAACGGCTTCTGCTCGGTCTGCGGACTCTTCGACGACGGCTTCTGCCCTGTGGAGAACGATCACTACGTCATCAGCGACGGCCATCAGCTCAACTGGTTTGCCTACTTGGTCAACACGCTGGGCGATGGCGCTGCCCGTGCCGTGCTCGCTGCCGACATCGACATGAAGGATCTCGACTTCACTCCCATCGGACAGGATGCCAAGGACTATAAGGGACACTTCGACGGACAGGGACACCGCATACTGAACCTCGTGACCAATGCCGACAAGCAGAATCAGGCCCTCTTCGGACAGGCCGTGGGCGGAGCTGTCATCGAGAACATCGTCATCGATGCCTCGTGCACCATTCAGGGAACGGCCTTCACAGCAGGTATCCTCGGACATGTATGGGGCGACGGTGTCATCGTGCTGGGCTGCGGCAATGAGGCCAACATCGTGGGCTCAGCCCAGAATGCCGCCGGCATCGTGGGTTGCTCGGAGCGCGAGGTGCACATCGCCAACTGCTATAACATCGGTGCTATCACCGGTGCTCGTGAGAACGCTGGTATCTGCGCTTGGATGGGCAGCAACAACTCGACCATCAAGAACTGCTACAGCACAGCCACCATCAACGACGGTGAAGCACTTTGGCGCAAGGGTGAAGTGCAGGGTGAGAACATGTACCAGATAGAAGGACTGCAGGGAACGGCCTTCACTCAGGAGCAGATGGAGAGCGGCCATCTGGCTTACCTGCTCAATGGCCGCCAAAGCCAGAACGCAGAGTGGTTCCAGCTCATCGGCACCGACATGCATCCCATGCCCTTCGGCACGGCCATAGTCTATGCCAACGGACAGCTCGACTGCGCCGGCAATGCCAAGGAAGGAACGGATGTCGTCTATGCCAACGAGGAGAATACCACACGCGATGACCATCAGTTTGAGAATGGCTTCTGCTCGGTATGCGGCACTGTCGACCCCGATTACCTCACGCCTACTGCCGGCATCTATCAGCTCTCAACAGCTGCCGATGTCGTTTGGTTTGCTGCCTTTGTCAATAGCGGCATGACACAGGCTGATGCCGTGCTGACAAGCGACATCGATTTCCAAGACGTGACCTTCACCGGCATCGGCAATGCTTCCAACCAATATAAAGGAACATTCGACGGACAGGGATTCGTCGTCTCCAACCTCTCTATCGACATGCCGAATGAAGAAAACGTGGGATTCTTCCGCGATATCACTGCCGGAGCTCATATCATGAACATGACCCTCGACAACAGCTGCTCCGTCTATGGCAAACTGTTTGTCGGAGGCTTCGTCGGACGTGCCAGCGGCAATGGCGAGGCTGTGCTCGAACAGCTGGGCAATGAAGCCATGATCACCTCAGTCAATCAGAATGCCGGCGGAATCGTGGGATGCAACGTCTCAGGCGATCTGCACCTCGTGCTGACCAACTGCTACAATGCAGGCGAGATCTACAGCGGCAACGAGGGCGGCGGCCTCTCAGGATGGCTGGGCAACAATGCCAACACCACAAACTGTTATAATATGGGACCGGTCACTGGCGACGGCAGCGAGTCGTTTGCTCGTGGCAGCAACATCCAAATCGACAACTGCTTCGACCCCGTCACCAACTGGCCTGCACTCCCCTCCAGCCCCATCGAGGACTTCACCAACGGTGTGATCTATGAGCTGCTCGATGCCGCAGCACCTGGCATCTGGTTCCTCAGTGCCACGGAGGGCGGACATCCTGTGCTCTACAACACGGGCATCACCACTGGCATCGCCTCCATCCACCATCAACCATCCACCATCCTCCATCAACCATCCACCATCCACCAGTACTTCGACCTGCAGGGCCGCCAGCTGAAGAGCACACCGCTCAGGAAGGGAATCTATGTGACAGGAGGACGGAAGGTTGTCGTAAAGTAAAACATGATGAGTCGTCGTTCGTTGGTGTCTCTGCTGGCATGCTGCATCATGCAGCTGTCGGCAGAGACGCTTTCACCGCAGGCCGACCCTGCGGCAGTAGTCACATCGGGGCGCGCACGTTTCACAGTGCTTACGCCCAGAATGATACGCATACAGTACAGTACGCGTCAGCTGTTTGAGGATCGCGCCACCTTTGCCGTGATCAACCGCCGGCTGCCCGTCCCACAGTATACGGCGCATGAGGAGGACGGCTATCTGTACATCGAGACAGAGGCGCTCACACTGCGCTATAAGGTGGGAGCCGTCATCAGCCCTGCGCTGAAGTCGCCTGCCAACCTCAGCATCACCATCTCGCAGCCACAGACCACCATCTGGTATCCTGGCAAGGAGGATGCCCTCAACCTGAAAGGCACCAAGCGTACGCTCGACACTGCCAGCGGCGACAACCAGCGGCCCGACATGGAGGACGGCATCATCAGCCGTGCAGGCTGGGCAGTCATCGACGAGTCGCCGCGGACGAAGCGTGGCGACGGCTCGACCACCTTCGCCTTCGACGGCAGTGTCGACGGCATCGACTGGCTGGCCAAGCCCGTCGATGCGAATGCCTACGACTGGTACTTCATGGGCTACGGCCACGACTACAAGGGTGCCATCGCCGACTATGTCAGGATAGCCGGTCGCCAGCCCCTGCCCCCACTCTACGTGTTGGGCTACTGGTACAGCAAGTATCAGCGCTACACGCAGCAGGACTTCATCGACCTGGTCAACGAGATCAGGCTGAATGATATTCCCCTCGATGTGATGATCTTCGACATGGACTGGCATCTCGACGGATGGACGGGCTGGACCTGGAACCGCAACATCATCCCCAATCCTGAGGGACTCATCCGCTGGATGCACAACCAGGGCATCAAGGTCAGCCTCAACCTGCATCCTGCCGACGGTGTGGCCAGCCACGAGGATCACTTTCAGGAGATAAGGGCCGACATGGGCATGACGGGCGATCGGGTGCCCTGGATGCTGGAGGACTCCACGTTCTATCGCTCGCTGTTCAGGCATATCATCCGCGAACGTGAGCAACAGGGCGTCGACTTCTGGTGGATAGACTGGCAGCAGAACCTCACCAGCAACTACACGGAGGGGCTGGGCGAGACCGTCTGGTGCAACCACGTCTTCTTCAACGATATGCGCATCAACAGGCCTGAGCGCCGGCCGTTCATCTTCCACCGATGGGGCGGGCTGGGCAGCCATCGCTATCCCATAGGCTTCTCGGGCGACACGCATTCTACTTTCGGCTCACTGGCCTTCCAGCCCTATTTCACGGCTACGGCATCGAACGTATGCTTCGGATACTGGGGCCACGACCTGGGCGGACACATGCAGATTGCCCCCACCGATCCTGAGCTCATGCTCCGCTGGCTGCAGTTCGGCGTCTTCTCACCCATCTTCCGCACCCACGGAGCCAGTCAGGAGGGCAACGAACGCCGCATCTGGAAATATCCCAACTTCCCACAGCTGCTGGAGTGTGTCAACCTGCGCTATCAGCTCATGCCCTATATCTACACCGCTGCCCGGCAGGCCTACGACACAGGCATCTCCATCTGCCGGCCGCTCTACTACGAATGGCCGGAGGAGAACGAGGCCTACCGACAGGAGGGTGAGTATATGTTCGGCGACGATATCCTCGTGTCGCCTGTTGTCACAGCTGCCGAGGCTGGAGGGAAGGCTTTCCAGCGCACCTGGCTGCCCGAAGGGCAGTGGTTCGACGTGTGCCGCAACCAGCTGGTGCAGGGAGCCTCCACCATCAGCGGATGGTACGCTCAGGACGAGATTCCCTATTTCTATCGCTCAGGAGCCATCATCCCCTGCAATCCGCCACTTAGGAATCTTAAGACTGCTCCCACTGAGATGATACTGAAGGTGGTGCCTGGCAGCGACGGCAGCACTACCATCTATGAGGACCAGGGCGACAGCCAGGCATATATCGACGGAGAATACACCCAGACCATTGTGCAGCAGCAGCGGCGCCCGGCTGAAACAGTGCTCACCATCATGCCTCGCACAGGTGCCTTCGAAGGCATGCTCCAAGAGCGGGCCTACACGCTGCAGTTCCTCGATGAGGACAAGCCTTTCAGCGTCAGCCTGAACGGCACTCCTACCGGCAACTGGACCTACGACGCGAACCTCCGGCTGCTGACGGTCAGCATTCCACCTGTCAGCTGCGACACTCGTACCGTTGTCACCATCGGCCGCTCGCCCAGCGCCATCGGCCAACAACGGCTGGAGCCTGCTGTCGAGCGCTCTACATTCATCAACCTTCCTGTCATCTTCGAGCGCACTGTCTCGCCTGATGGCACAGTCACCACACGTAAAATTCTTAGGAAATGAAACACTCACTCAGCATCATCGTGCTCATAGTAGCAGCACTCGTCGCGAGCCATCCTCTGACTTGCTTGGCACAGTCCTTCCAGTCACTGTGGGCCACAGGTAGCGCCCTCCCCCAGGACTCTCCCCTGCAACTCGTGCAGCGACCTGACGGGATGTTTCGCTTTGCCGGAGCATTGCAGCCTGGCGAACTGAAGATTATGACCACAGAAATCCATCAGCAGGGTGTCACGCAATACCTGAAGCCACAGCTCGTCGACTCCTACCTCATCAACAACGGGCTGCACTACACGCTGACCACTGACTCAACGCAGGAGGGATGGGTGGTGTCGTTCCAGGAGGACACCTACTGCCTACTCGTCAATCCCCAGCAGCGCACACTCACCGGACAGCTTCTGCTGCCCTGGAACGAGGTGCTCATCGCAGGCAGCGCTTTCGAGGGTGGTGCCAACAATGTGGAGTGGAACCGTAATGGCATGCTCCCGTTCCTGCGCGACCACGACAATCCCTATGTCTTTACTTGGACTGGTGAGCTCGGCATCTACGACAATGTGGTAGAGCCGGGACGATTCAAGCTGGAAGGACAGATGACCTGGGGGCCGCGTGAACTGCATCCATATCAGCAGGACGAAGATCTGCTGACGTCCACACAGATGCGGCAGGGAGGCGACGACACCAAGTGGCGCGTCAGCCGTGCAGGCACCTATCGCATCACGGTCGACCTGCTGCATGAGAGCTTCCAAGCCGAGCTGCTCGACGGCAATGGCGAGGCGCTGCTCTATCCTCAGGAATCAGGCATCAGTGCTAGCGTCGACGTCAACGTTAACGTCGACGTATACAGCATCGACGGCCGCCCTCAACCTGGCCTGCGCCGTGGGCTTAACCTCCAGCGCCAGCCCGACGGCAAAGTCCGCAAAGTGCTCCTGCTGCGCTAAGTGCGTTTGATTTGTTTTGCAAATCAAAAAAGATTCAGCCCCCAGTCGCGTCTGCGCTGAGGGCTGAATCTTTATTAGCGGTGCATTATTTTCTTTCCGTCGCGTATGATGAGTCCGCGATAACTACCGTCGACTCGCTGGCCGGAGAGGTTGAACGTAGGCCGCTTGACATTGGCGGCAGGCTGCTCTACATCGTCGATACCATCGCTCAGGGTGCACTTGAACACAATCTTGTCAATGTTGCAGTTGGCACCAGTGATGGTGATACGCAGTATCTGCTTGCCGGCATTCAGGTGGCGGCTCAGCTTTCCTGAGAACGCCTTGTAAGTACCCCAGTCATTGCTGCCGGTTTGCGCGACGTTGACCTTCGCCAGGCTAATCACCGAGCTGCCGCTGACCAGTCCGATGGTGAATCCCGACCCTGTGGTGCCCGACGAAGCGTAAGCATCGTAGGAATACTCACCGGGCTCCTTCACGTCGACAGTATATTCCATCCATTCGTTGGCAGCGGTATAGCCGATGGCATAGCCGTTGTTACCCTTCACAATGTCGATGCCGCCGTCAGTGCGATAGGAGGCAGCGTCGCCCTCGCGGTTGTCGTCGGTGTCGTGGAAAGTCATGCCTTCACCGCCCCTGTCGAAGTTCTCAGCCTGGATAGTGCCGGGCAGGGCGATGGCCACTCCAGAGTAAGGTGTGCGCTGGCCGTTGACTTTCAGTGTCTTCTTGGCCGAGACGTTCTCCTTGCCCTCAGCATTGGTGGCGATGGCGGTAATGGTGTACGTACCTCTCTCCTTGGGTGCCCACTCCATCGTATAGGGCGACTCAGTGAGCGTGCCTATATGCAGGTTGTTGGCATACACCTTCACATCGGCGATGGTGCTGGTAGTGCTGCGGGCAGCGATACTGATGGTGGCCGTATCACCGACGGTGATGGTCGTGGGACGTACTGAGTTGACGGTGACGGTGATGTTCTTGTCCTGCTCATAGCGACGGAAGGTGAGGCTCTTGATATAGAAGCCGCCCTTGTCTATGTTCAGGCAGATCACATGGCGACCAGCAGTCAGGGGCTCGGTCATCACGCAGTGCAGCTGCTGGAAGTCGCTGTTGGAACCAGTGACAGGCACCTCGACGAACTCTGAGAGGTAGGCGAGGTTGTCCATCGAGTACTCTGCCAGGTGGAACATGCCGCCGCTCTTTGTCGATGCCACCTCGGCATCAAAGGCATACACACCGTCTTCCTTCACGTCGACGGTGTACTCCATCCAGGCATCGTCGCGGGTGGCCGAGGTGGTGGTGCGGGTAGCATTGTTATATGCCACGCCCGATGCTCCCTTGTCATACTCACCTACGACTATAGTGCCAGGCAGCTCGGCAGGAGCCTCGTTGTAGGGCTCGCGCCTAGTGGTGACACTGAGCACGTTGAACCGCGACAGGCGCTCGTACGTAGAGCCGTCGGTGGCAGTGACCACGGCCTTCAGGTACTTCCATCCGGCTGAGGTGTTCTGTGCCGTCTGATACTCAGTGATGTAAGGATCCTCAGTCATCGTGGCTATCAAGTCCATGTTGGTCAGGCCGGCGCCTACGTAGAGGTCGACTTTCTCAATGGTCTTCGTAGCCAGACGGGCACGCACCTTGATGGGCAGCACGTCGCCCTTGGCCACCTTCAGCGCAGCGGGCCTGACGTAGATCGAGGCCTCCTTCTTCATGCCGGGGAAGGGGCTCTTGGCGGTCTTGGCCGTGTCGCTCTGCATATATTCGCGCAGCCAGGTCATGGCGGGACGCTCATTGCCGTTCTTGAACAGGCCCGAGTTGCCGTCGGTGGTCCAGGTGGCACCGTAGATATATCCCCAGAGGGTGATGCCGGCACAGTAGTCCTTCTCCCACATATAAGGTATTTGCTCCTTGTAGCGCTGCAGCTGCAGGTTGTCGTCAGCCGTGCCGATGTCGTACTCCGTGCTGTACATAGGCATCTTCAGCGCATTCTGGATCTTCGTCTCAGAGGTCTTGAACTTGTTGAAGTCACAGTCCGTCAGGTCATGCGACTGACAGCCGTAGGCATCGATAGGTGCTCCGGCATCACGCAGCGTACGCACCAGGTCGATGTAGTTGTCGGTATCCCACTGGAACGTGTTGTAGTCATTATAGATGAGGATGGCATCCGGCCAGCGCTCATAAGCCATCTCGAAGGCCTTGATCAGCCAGTCGTAGCCCGTCTTGCCGCCGCCGCCCAGCGAAGCCTTGATCATCGGGTTGCCCTGCTGGTGCATACCCACGGCCTCGTTCACCACGTCGATGAGCGGCAGGGAGGCATATTTGTTCTTCACGGCGTTATACCATTTCACTACAGCGTTGTAGCGGTCGTTCACAGGCAGCGATTCCAGCCAGCCGGGATACTGAGCTCCCCACACCAGGGCGTGGAACTTATAAGTGAAGCCGTGCTGCTTGGCATAGTTGAAGGCACGGTCGCAGCCCCAGTTGTAGCTGTTGCGCGTACCCTCCACCGAGCCCCATTTCGACTCGTTCTCACAAGTGATCTGGTTCCACAGCTGGTAGAACGGTGCCACGCCTCCTCCGGCATCCACGTTGTAGCGGGTGGTGATGTTGCCCAGAAACTTGTCGGTGTTCGACGACAGCTGTGCGCTGGCCTTCGTTGCCGGGAACGAGAGGCCTAGCAGGGTGAGACACATGCAAAGAATGGTTTTTCTTTTCATATTACAGACTTGGTTTTAGTTGTTTCGTGCTGCAAATATAGCAAATTATTACGGCATGCGAAAGGAAAATCCGATGTTTTTTTAAAAAAACACGGTGTTTCCCTTTGTACGTTACGCACGCGAAACTTTTTGATACGATTCAAAAAGTCCCAACAACACACTCAGGCAGTTCGGCTGAAGTCGAAATCCGTCATGTAATGATCGAAAGACACACCGTCAGTACTGCCGAAATGAATGTGGAATTGAGTACGGTTCCAGTTTATCCCTCATTTTTTCAGCAATTGGTTACACGGTTACAGTTGTAACCATGTAACCTTTTTCCTGTAACCGACACTATTGTTTCATACAAACCTTTGTTAATCAAATGCTTACAAGCAAAAGCTACACAACTTCTCCCCTCTGCGGTTACATGGTTACAACTGTAACCGTAACCATTCAGGGTGTACTACCCTAGAAAAAGTTGAATGTTCTTTCTTTAACCCTGCCATAGGTTGAATGTCTGTCAGGTACATATAGATTATGACGCATAAACATATAGATTACAACGTGTAAACATATAGATTACAACGTGTAAACATATAGACTACAACGTGTAAACATATAGACTACGGCAAGGAAACATATAGACTATAGCTCTTGCTTGCCTAGTAGGCGATTTTGTTCACGCCCGTCAGCCACTTTGATGTGCTTAGTAAGCGACTGTGTATAGCAATCTCCGCAACTATTGTGACCAAAGTCGCGAACGGGCGACGTCAAAAGCACCGGCGGGCTTCTCGTTGGGACACTAGATTGCGAGCGGACAGCCTATTTTGCCTCCATATCCCTGCGGCTCTTGGACTTCGTCACCAGCGATACACCACTGAACACGAGGATCACGGCCAGCGCATGGGTCCACATCAGCACGCCCAGACCTGCCAGTACACTGACGACGACGGCCACGACGGGCTGCACGTAGTTGTAGGCAGCGACAACGGTGGGACGAAGGATCTTCTGGGCCTTGATGATAAGGATGTAGCCGATGAACGTGCCGAAGACGATGACATAGGCTGTCTCCAAGAGGGTCTTCGCGGACCACGGCTCGCTGATCACCGACCATGTGTGGGGACCGGCCAGGGGCAGCAGGATGACAGTTGCCCAGAGGAACATCCATTTGTTGACGGTGAAGATGCTGTAGCGCTTGACAAACTTGTTGAACAGCGACAGATAGAGGGCGTAGGAGAACTGAGCTCCCAGGCAACAGAGATCACCACGAATGTCGCCCACCTTGTCGCTGGCATGCGACATAGACGTTAGTATCAACATCAGCGCTCCACTGCATCCCAGCAGCACGCCCAGCACTTTCTTGCTCGTGATAGGTTCCTTCAAGATGAGTGCTGCGAGAATCATGGCGAAAATCGGCATCGACGTCGTGACGATGCTGGCATTGATGGGCGACGTCAGCGATAGTCCGATGGTGTAGCCGCACTGGTTGCACACGATGCCGAAGACGGCGGCTCCGGCGAAAGTCAGCACATGCTTCAGGGGCACATGCTCACGCTTGGTAAACAGCGACGCTATCCAGAAGAGCAGGGCACCGCCCGACACTCGTAGCATCACCATCGAGGGGCCGTCGAGCCCATGAGTCATCGCGTCCTTACCCAGTGGTGCCATCAGTCCCCAAATGGCACAGGCTGCAAACATCGACAGATGGGCCAGCAGGGGTTCGCGGTTGTTTCCTGAATGATTCGATTCCATACGGGGTGCAAGATTTCAGGCGCGTCCGGCTAGCGAGTGAGGCTGCCAGCGAAATGCTCGATGTTGGTGTAGCCGCCACCCAGGGTATAGTCGCTGGCATCGTCGCGCTTCGGGTTCAGGCCGTGAGCGCGCTCCCATCGGTCATCCATTCCGTCACGGTCGCGGTCGTAGCGCTTGGGGTGACGGGTAGAGGGCAGGTCGCCAATGCCGCCCACGCTGTCCTCGTTGTCGATGAAGGCTCCCTCGATGCCCAGTGATGAGAGCTGATTGATGACTCGCTGGTCGTGGATGTCGCGGTGGAGCGATGCTCCCGCCTGTGCTACGACGGTATGGTAGGCCTGCTCAGCCGTCTCGACGTTCATGGGGTGGCTGGTGATAAAGTTGGGACGCTCCATGCGTGTGGCTGCAGGATGAGCATCGACGGGAACACCGTTCAGAAGTCCGTCGCGGTTGCCGTCGAAGAAATTGCCCGAGCAGTAGAGGTGGTCGGTGGCGGTCCAGTTGTCGAAATACTTCTCCGAGCCGTTGGGGCCTGCTATGAAGTAATTGTTCATCAAGTCCTGGTAGTTGTCGCCCGCCGAGTGCCCTCCTACTACGCCGTTGCCGTAGTTGTAGACCACATTATTATAATACTGCACGTAACACTTCATCTTCGGGTTGCGGCTCTTGTTGTCGGCCCACAGACAATGGTGGATGGTCCAGTGACGCGTACCGTCGGTGATGGCTCCGAAACGCTGCGGCTCAATACCCTCGCTGTTGATGCAGTACTGCCAGGTGATGCTGTCGGCATCCTTGATGTGGGCATTGTCCCACGGGCCCCAGGAGAGCGAGCAGTGGTCGAGGATGAGGTTGTGGCAGTAGTCGAGCGTCAGCGTGCACTTCCCTCGGCTGACACTCTTGCCTCCTCGCATGCGCAGATAGCGGATGACAACATTGCGGGCGTTAGTGGCGATGACGCGTCCGCCGTAGATGGTGATGCCGGGCGAGGGTGCCGTCTGTCCTGCGATGGTGATGTCGCTGGCAATGGTGATGTTCTTACCCGTGATGTCGATGATGCCGCCCACGTCGAAGACGACAAAGCGTCCCGGCTGGCTGACGGCATCGGCGAGCGATCCCGGACCGTCGGCATTGAGGTTGGTGACGTGCACCACAGGCCGTTCGCGTCCGCCTGAGGCATAGGCGCCATAGCCCTCGGCGCCGGGGAAGGCGGGCTGCTGGGCCTGCATGGCGGCTGAGGTGAGCCCGAGCAGAAGTAGCGTGGTGAAGAGTGCTAGTTTCATAAGCTGCGAATAAATAGTGTCGTTAGTGGTCGTCGGCGATGATGATCGCCAGCTAAATCTGCGACAAAGGTAGCAAGAAAATTTCAAAGAACTGACAAAAAAACGTTAAATCTTCTGCTTTCGTGCAAGATTTAAGGCTTTCTGCGTTTATCTTTGTAGAGGTATTAACCAGTTATACAATGAAACAAACAAAGGACATCCTCATATTGATGCTGGCTGCGATGCTATGCTCATCGTGCGCAACAATCATATCAGGCAGCTCGGCCAAGATCCATATCGACGGCGATGTCGACGAGCCTGTAACCATAGCCACCTCCAAGGGTGTGTACAGAGATGTGTCGTTGCCGGCAACCGTCGAAGTCAAGCGTCGCAGCCTTGGTGGCCAACACATACAAATCATCTCCGAGAACTATGCTTTCAGCGACATCGTGCTGAGCAATTCCTGCAATCCCTGGGTCATGCTGGATGCTGCCTATGGAGTCCCTCTCATCGTCGACCTCCTTACCAATGCTGCCAGCGTGCCGACTCAGGATCACTTTTTCATCACCCCCGACGCATCACGCTCTCAGGCCGACTCACTGCATCGCGCCGACTCGCTGCGACTAGCCAAGGCGGAGGAAGACTTGAGGCAGGCACGCCTGCGGGCACGGCAGTTGCCAGAGCACTTCTACAGGCATGAAGTGCGTGGAAGCCTGGGATTTGGACGCTGCCAGACTGAACACGACAGGGACAGGATGCTCGACAGCTATCTGAATCGCTATGAGCTGACGACTGAGGGTGAGTGCTTTGACCTCATCGGCGATGCCTACGTGCAGACAGGGCTGGAGTATCACTATCGGCTCAACAGGAAATGGGACATAGGAGTGCTGGCCGACTGGAGTATTTCGCGAGAGGTTTATTCTGCGTACTATAACTTTTCAGGCGACATTATTACCCCTGAAACCCATCCTGACGAATATGCCGACGGTACTGAGTTTTGCCGTTTCTTCGTTGTTGCCCCGTCAGTGAGGTACGCTTGGTACGAAGTAAGCGGCTGCCGCTGCTACTCGCGCATCGCCTTAGGGGCGCTGCGCCATCATCTCACGTTCGACTATAAACGTTATCCCTGGGTGGACTACTATTCTCCCGATTACCGATCGCCCGACGAGCAAAAGCCATTCTTCACTGACAGTATGGACAAGATAAAATGGCGCATGGCCTACCAGCTGACCGCCCTGGGTGTTGCCTTTGGCGGCGACAACTTCCATTTCTTCGGAGAACTAGGCTACGGCAACCTGGGAGTAGTGCGTCTCGGTCTTGGCTTCGTATTCTGATTATTTCCATAAAAAAAGCAAATAATAAAGCCGTTTTCTTTTCTGTTTAACGATTTTTATGTATCTTTGCGGCAAATATTCGCAGCATCATGAAAGAAAGGACATTCATCAGCTTCGACTGGGCTCTAAAGCGCATCTTGCGCGACAAGGCCAATTTCGGCGTGCTCGAGGGCTTCCTCACCACGCTGCTGAACTTCGACGTAAAGATACACCGCCTGCTGGAGAGCGAGGGAAACCAAGACCGCCGGGAGTCAAAATACAACCGTGTGGACCTGCTGGCGGAGAACGGCGACGGCGAACTGATACTCATAGAAGTGCAAGGCGAGCCGGAGTTCGCCTACTTCCAGCGCATGCTCTTCGGAGCCTCCAAGCTCGTCACCGATTATATCAATGGCGGACAGAACTATGAGAACGTGAAGAAAATCTACTCCGTCAACATTGTCTACTTCGACTTGGGACAGGGCGACGATGTCGTCTACGTGGGCAAAACGGAATTCCGCGGTGTTCACAACAATGACCTGCTGAAGCTTTCGCCATTCATGCAGCAGAAGTTTAAGGTGGATGAGGTCAGCCAGCTCTTTCCGGAATATATCATTCTGAAAGTGAACGACTTCAACCGCTGGTCAAAGGTGCCGCTCGACCAGTGGCTCTACTTCCTGGCCACCAGCGAGATTCCCGATGACGCCGACGCTCCGGGACTGACTGAAGCCCGCGCCAAACTACGCTTGATGCAGATGAGCCGTGAGGAGCAGCGTGCGTATGACCGCTATATGATGGATAGGGCCATCCTGCGCAACACTATGGTTACCGCCATTGAAGAAGGTAAGTTTGAAGGCTTTGCTCAAGGAATCGAGAAAGGAATCGAGCAGGGAATCGAGAAAGGAATTGAGCAAGGAATAGAGCAAGGAATTGAGCAAGGTATGGAACTTGGTGTTGAGAAGGGTGAATTTGGTATGGCTCTTAGGTTTAGTCGTATTTTTGGTGTTGAAGAGGCTTCTAAAGTTA
>JAEEGJ010011808.1_pt1 | contig 21962 bp, 14 predicted proteins | sample 8958761 | NCBI WGS metagenome assembly JAEEGJ01 (sample SAMN16246546, study PRJNA631951) | gut metagenome | biome: gut microbiome; feature: rumen; material: RS-attached | host: Bos | place: Iran: Karaj | collected 2018-10 | reverse complement strand
TGGATTCCCGGTACTCTCAAGGGCTGCAAGGCCATTGGCTGGTACATAGATGAATACGGCATAGCCCAGGTGTCTATGAACATCACGGATATTGACGACACTCCCCTGCACGTGGCCTTTGAAGAAGTGTCCCGCGCCGCAGCCGCCCGCGGCCTGCGCGTTACCGGGGCCGAGATTGTGGGCCTGGTGCCCCGCCGCGTGCTCCTGGAAGCCGGCCGCTTCTATCTGGAAAAGCAGCAGCGCTCGCTGGGTATCAGCGAAGAAGAGATAGTGAAAATCGCCGTCCGCTCCATGTCGCTGGACGACCTCAAGCCCTTCAACCCCAAGGAGAAGGTCATCGAGTACCTCATTGAAGGAGAGAAGAAGGGCCTGGCGCAGATGACGGTGGAAGGCTTCACCCGCGAGACGGCCAGCGAAAGCGCAGCCCCCGGTGGCGGGTCCGTTTCGGCCTGCATGGGGGCCTTTGGTGCTGCCCTCGCCACTATGGTGGCCAACCTGAGCGCCCACAAGCGCGGCTGGGACGAGCGTTGGAAAGAGTTCTCCGCTGTGGCCGAAGAAGGCCAGCAGCTGGTGAACGAACTGCTGGCCCTCATAGACGAGGACACCGCCGCCTTCAACCGCATCATGGACTGCTTCTCCATGCCCAAGGGAACGGACGAGGAGAAGGCCGCCCGCGCCGCGGCGCTGGAAGCGGCCACGCTCTATGCCGCCCAGGTCCCGCTCCGCACTATGGAGGCCGCCCTCAAGGCCCTGCCCCTGGCACTGGAAATGGCACAGAAGGGCAATCCGGCTTCGGCCTCCGATGCCGGCGTAGCCGCCCTGGCCGCCGTGGCCGGTATCCAGGGAGCCCGCCTCAACGTACGCATCAACTGCGCCGGGCTCAAAGACAAAGCCCCCGCCCAGCCCCTGCTGACCCGTGCCGACGCCATTGTAGCCGAGGCCCTTCAGCTGGAAAAGCAAGTATTAGAAGCTGTAAATAACCACATAGAACTATGACCTTCCAGGAAGAGATTCTTGCCGGCATTCCGGCCCGGCTGCCGGAGGCCCAACCCTACGATAAAGAAATCAACCACGCACCCAGGAGAAAGGATATCCTGAAACCGGAAGAGAAAGTGCTGGCGCTCAAGAACGCCCTTCGCTACTTCCCCAAGGAGCTGCACCAGGCCCTGGCGCCGGAGTTTGCAGCCGAGCTAAAGACCTACGGCCGCATCTATATGTACCGGTATCGGCCCTCTTATAAGATGTATGCGCGGCCCGTGGACGAGTATCCTGCCAAGAGCCGGCAGGCAGCGGCCATTATGGCTATGATCCAGAACAACCTGGACCCGCGCGTGGCGCAGCATCCGCACGAGCTCATCATCTACGGCGGCAACGGCGCCATCTTCCAGAACTGGGCCCAGTACCGGCTGGTGATGCAGTACCTGGCCACTATGACGGACGAGCAGACGCTGGTGATGTATTCCGGCCATCCGCTGGGCCTGTTCCCCAGCCACAAGGACGCCCCGCGCGTGATTGTGACCAACGGTATGGTCATTCCCAACTATTCCAAACCCGACGACTGGGAGCGCTTCAACGCCCTGGGCGTCTCGCAATACGGCCAGATGACGGCCGGCTCCTATATGTACATTGGCCCGCAGGGCATTGTGCACGGCACCACCATCACGGTCATGAACGCCGCCCGCAAACAGGGTGGCAGCCCGGCCGGAAAGTTGTTTGTGACGGCTGGCCTGGGCGGTATGTCCGGTGCCCAGCCCAAGGCCGGTAACATTGCAGGAGTAGTAAGCGTTACGGCCGAGATCAATCCCAAGGCCGCCCGGAAGCGCTATGACCAGGGCTGGGTGGACGAGCTCCACACCAACCTGGACGAGCTCATACCCCGCATCCAAAAGGCCGTAGCCGCCAAGGAAGTAGTGTCGCTGGCCTATGTGGGCAACGTAGTGGACCTGTGGGAGCGCCTGGCGGCCGACCACATTCACGTGGACCTGGGCAGTGACCAGACCTCCCTGCACAATCCCTGGGCCGGCGGTTACTACCCCGTGGGCTACACCCTGGAGCAGTCCAAGGAAATGATGGCCGGAGACCCGGAGGCCTTCCGCAAGGCCGTCCAGAAGTCCCTGTGCCGGCAGGTGGCCGCCATCAACAAGCTGGCCGCCGAGGGGATGTATTTCTTCGACTACGGCAACGCCTTCCTCCTGGAAAGCTCCCGCGCCGGGGCCGATGTCCTCAAGGCCGACGGAACCTTCCGCTACCCGTCCTATGTACAGGACATTATGGGTCCCCTGTATTTTGACTATGGATTCGGCCCTTTCCGTTGGGTGTGTATGAGCGAGAAGCCTTCCGATTTGCAGAAGACCGACGAGCTGGCCGTAAAGGTGCTCTCAGAGATAGCCGCCACCTCCCCCGAGGAGATTGCCGGCCAGATGAGAGACAATATCCACTGGATCCAGGAGGCCGGAAAGAACAACCTGGTGGTGGGCTCCCAGGCGCGCATCCTCTACGCCGACTGCGAGGGCCGCACCAAGATTGCCCTGGCCTTCAACGAAGCCATCCGCAAGGGTGAACTGGAAGGGCCGGTGGTGCTGGGCCGAGACCACCACGACGTCTCCGGGACCGACTCCCCCTTCCGCGAAACCTCCAACATCTACGACGGCAGCCGCTTCACCGCCGATATGGCCGTGCAGAACGTCATTGGTGACGGTTTCCGCGGCGCCACCTGGGTGAGCATCCACAACGGCGGCGGCGTGGGCTGGGGCGAGGTCATCAACGGCGGCTTCGGAATGGTCATTGACGGTTCCGAGGACAGCGCCCGCCACATCCGCGAAATGCTGTTCTGGGATGTAAACAACGGCATTGCCCGCCGCTCCTGGGCCCGCAACGAGGCCGCCCGTTTTGCCATTGAGCGAGAAATGGCCCGCACCCCCGAACTCAAAGTCACCCTCCCCAACGAGGCCGATGAAGACCTGGTTCGGTCTGTCATACCGAGCGAAGCGAGTGTATCTCAAACTAAAATCTAAACTTTCTATGCATTACATATCCCACGCCCATCTCTCTTTGGAAAGAGTTAAAGAGATTCTGGACAACCACGAAAAACTAACCTTGTCGCAGGAAGCCGTAGACGCCATTGTCAAATGCCGCGCTTACCTGGACCGCAAAATGGAAGACCTGGACCGCCCCATCTACGGCATTACCACGGGCTTTGGTTCCCTGTATAACGTAACCATTCCCAAGGAGGACCTGAGCAAGCTGCAGCACAACCTGGTGGTGTCGCACGCCTGCGGAACCGGAGACAAGGTAAGGCCCAAGATTGTAAAACTGATGCTGCTCCTCAAGGTGCAGAACCTCTCCTACGGTCATTCCGGCGTGCAGCTCATCACCGTCCAGCGCCTGGTGGATATGTTCAACGAAGACATCCTGCCCGTGGTGTACCAGCAGGGTTCCCTGGGTGCCTCCGGTGACCTCGCTCCTCTGGCCCATCTGAGCCTGCCCCTCATCGGCCTGGGAGAAGTCCTCTATAAAGGAGAAGTGCGTCAGGCGGCCGATGTCTGGAAGGAGAAAGGCTGGGAGCCCATTACCCTGCAGAGCAAGGAAGGCCTGGCCCTTCTCAACGGCACGCAGTTTATGAGCGCCCACGCCATCTGGAGCATCCTCAAGAGTATGCGCCTGAGCCGATGGGCCGATTTGATTGGCGCTATGTCCCTGGATGCCTACGACGGCCGCATCGAGCCTTTCCTCCCCCTCACCCATCAGCTTCGGCCCCATACCGGGCAAATCCTCACCGGTAAGAAGTTTATGGAGGTTCTGGAGGGCAGCGAGCTCATCAACCGCCCCAAGGAGCACGTTCAGGATCCCTACAGTTTCCGCTGCATCCCGCAGGTGCACGGTGCCGTCAAGGACAATATTTTGTATGTGAAATCGGTGATTGAGAACGAGATTAATTCGGCCACCGACAATCCCAATATCTTCCCGGACGAGGATATGGTCATCAGCGCCGGCAACTTCCACGGAGAGCCCATTGCCATTCCTATGGACTCCCTGGCCATTGCTATGAGCGAGCTGGCCAGCATCTCCGAGCGCCGCACTTACCAGCTCATCCACGGCCTGCGCGGCCTGCCCAAATACCTGGTCACCGAGCCCGGCCTCAACAGCGGTTTTATGATTCCGCAGTACACCGCCGCCAGCATCGTTTCCCAGAACAAGGGTCTCTGCTGGCCCGCCTCCTGCGACTCCATTCCCTCCTCCCAGGGCCAGGAAGACCACGTTTCTATGGGCTCCAACAGCGCCACCAAGCTGGTGCGGGTTGTGGACAACGTAGAAACGGTCCTGGCCATCGAACTCTTCAACGCCGCCCAGGCCCTGGAGTTCCGCCGTCCGGCCAAGTCCTCCCCCTGGCTGGAGCGCATCTTCACAGACTATCGCAAGGTGGTCCCCTTTGTCCAAACTGACACCTACATGAGTCCCCTCATAGCCAAATCCGTAGAATTTATAAAGAATGAAAAATATCTCTAAGGTAACCTTAGAGAAAAGTTATAACTATGATTATTAAGAATATAGGTCTGCTGGTAGGGATTCAGCCGGAAGGCGTTCTTCGGGTGGAAGGTGAGGTGCAGGGCCAAACCGGTGCCCTGGAGAACGCCTGGCTGGCCATAGAGGATGGCCGGATCGTTGACTTTGGCAATTCTGTCATACCGAGCGAAGCGAGCGTATCTTCTGCCATCGACGCCCAGGGCGGTATGGTCATTCCGGGCTTTTGCGACAGCCATACGCACGTGGTGTATGCCGGAAGCCGCGACGGCGAGTTTCTGGACAAGATCAACGGCCTCAGCTACGAGGAGATTGCGGCGCGGGGCGGTGGCATCCTGAATTCGGCCGACCTCCTGCACCGCACCTCCGAAGATGAGCTGCTGAAGCAGTCCCTCGGCCGGGTCAAGGAGATGATGGACAAGGGCACCGTAGCCCTGGAAATCAAGAGCGGCTACGGCCTCAACAAGGCCGATGAGCTCAAGATGCTGCGCGTGATCCGCCGCATTGGAGAGAGCGTTCCCGCCAAGGTCAAAAGCACCTTCCTGGGGGCCCACGCCGTGGGGCGGGGCTTCACCCACGAGGCCTATGTCCAAGAGGTCATTGATATGATTCCGGAGGCGGCAGAGTACGCCGACTTTGTGGACGTCTTCTGTGACGAGGGCTTCTTCACCGTGGAGGATACGGACCGGATTCTCACGGCGGCGGAGCACCTTCTCACCCCTAAGATCCACGCCAACGAGCTGGCCGTCAGCGGCGGCGTACAGGTGGGCGTGAAGCACAAGGCGCTCTCCGTAGATCACTTGGAGCGGACCACGGACGCCGAAATTTCGGCCCTTAAAGATACCTGGACCATGCCCACTATGCTGCCGGGCTCTTCCTTCTTCCTGGGTCTCCCCTACGGGCGGGCCAGGGAGTTCCTGAAGGCGGGTCTGGGCGTGGCGCTGGCCAGCGATTACAATCCCGGCTCGTCGCCTTCCGGCGATATGCGCTTTGTGATGGCCCTGGGCTGCATCCGTATGCGTCTGACACCCATCGAGGCCTTCAACGCCGTTACCCTCAACAGCGCTTATGCTATGGGCGTGAGCACCGAGTACGGCTCCATCACCCGCGGCAAAAAGGCCGCCCTCATCCTTACCCAGCCCGGCTGGGATCTTACCAAACTGGCCTACCAGTACCAGACCCCTTTCATTCGTCAAATCATCCTATGAAACGCATCCTTCCCTTCCTGCTGCTAGTTGCCGCAGCCTGCACTTCCCAGCCCGCCGTCTTCAACATTACCGATTACGGTGCCCAGCCCGGCGCCGTTTGCACGGAAGCCATCCAACAGGCCCTGGACCAGTGCGCCCAGGCCGGCGGAGGACAGGTGGTCATTCCGGAAGGGACTTTCCTTTCGGCCACCCTTTATCTTCGCGACAATGTGGATCTGCACCTGGAGAAAGGGGCTCTGCTGCAGGGCGTGGAAGACCCGGATGCCTATGAGCCGTACATCCCGGAGCACGACCTTACCCGCTATGACAGCGGCAACGGAACGGCCAATTCCAACTGCGTCAACGACCGCCAGTGGATGAAGGCCTTCCTCATTGGCGCCGGCGTAAAGAACGCCTCCATCACCGGAGAAGGCACCATTGACGGCGTGCACGTATTTGACGAGCGCGGAGAAGAGAATATGCGCGGCCCGCACACCATCATAGTGGCCGAAGCCCAGGATTTCCATATGAGCGGCGTCCACATCACCCGGGCGGCCAATTATGCCTTCCTGGGCTATGCGCTGGAGAATCCCGTCTTTGAGGATCTGCTCATCACGGAAGGCTGGGACGGCATCCACATCCGCGGCTGCAACAACGGCGTCATCCGCCGCTGCAAGTTCCAAACCGGAGACGACTGCATAGCCGGCGGCTACTGGAACCATATGCTCATCAACGCCTGCGACATCAACTCTTCCTGCAACGGCATTCGGATGATTATGCCTTCCGAGGACCTGACGGTGAGCAGCTGCGTCCTGCACGGCCCGGGCGTGTACCCGCACCGCACCAGCGGAGAGGCCCGCCGCAACAATATGCTCTTTGGCATTGAACTGGAGCCCGGTGCCTGGGGCAAGGCCCAAGGAACGGCCCGCCACATCTATCTGCTGGACCTGAGTATGCACGGCCTGTCTTCGCCGGTTGCCACCTCCGTAAGAGAAGGATCGGTGGCCGAAGACCTCACGATGAGGGACATTGTGGCCACCGGTCTTACCGGAACCCTCTCTCCCCTGGTCTGCTGGAACGACCTGGGCTTCCAGAAGGTTACTATTGAGAATTGTATTGTCTCGCGCTAACTGCCAGACCATATGTTTGTAATCTATCTGCCAATTTGTCAGCAGAATGCTTTTGGCTCATAATTTGACTACTCCTATGTCGTCAAAATTGAGTATAAAAGAATCATTAATATGGCAAACAAAGGTCAAATTGGAGTAACCACCGAGAATATATTCCCGGTTATCAAACAGTTTTTGTACAGCGACCACGAGATTTTCCTGCGCGAGCTCGTGGCCAATGCCGTAGATGCCACGCAGAAGATGAAGGCGCTGGCCGCCTCCGGAGACTGCAAGGAAGAGCTGGGTGAGCTCAAGGTACACATTGAGCTGGACGAGAAGGAAAAAACCCTCAAGATCATCGACAACGGTATTGGTATGATGGAGGAAGAGGTTGACAAGTACATCAACCAGATTGCTTTCTCCAGCGCCGGCGAGTTCCTCGAGAAATACAAAGACCAGATTGGCAACATCATCGGTCACTTCGGCCTGGGCTTCTACAGCGCCTTTATGGTGGCCAAGAAGGTCACCATCGAGACCCTTTCTTGGAAGGAAGGCTCCAAGGCCGTCAAGTGGACCTGCGACGGATCCCCGTCCTACGAGATGGAGGAAATTGAAAAGGCCGAAAGGGGAACCGTCATCACCCTCTACCTGGACGACGATTCCAAAGAATACGCAGAGAAATCCCGCATTGACGCCCTCCTGCAGAAATACTGCAAGTTTATGCCCGTTCCCATTGTCTTTGGCAAGGAGCAGGAATGGAAGGACGGCAAGTATGTGGACACCGATAAGGACAAGGTTATCAACGCCGTAGAACCCCTGTGGACCAAGGCCCCCAGCGAGCTCAAGGACGAGGATTACCAGAACTTCTACCGCACGCTCTTCCCTATGAACGAGGAGCCGCTGTTCTACATCCACCTCAATGTGGACTATCCGTTCAACCTCACCGGTATCCTGTACTTCCCCAAGCTCAAGGACCGCGTAGCCGTGGAGCGCAACAAGATCTCGCTCTACTGCAACCAGATGTTTGTGACGGATCACGTGGACAACATTGTGCCGGACTTTATGACCCTGCTGCACGGTGTCATTGACTCCCCGGACATTCCGCTTAACGTGAGCCGTTCCTACCTCCAGAGCGACGCCGCCGTCAAGAAGATCTCCACTTACATCACCAAGAAAGTGGCCGACCGCCTGGAAGGCATCTTCAAGGACGAGCGTGCCCAGCTGGAAGCCAAGTGGGACAACCTCAAGCTCTTCATCGAGTACGGTATGCTCTCCGACGAAAAGTTCTGCGAGCGCGCCCTCAAGTTTGCCCTCCTCAAGAACACGGACGGCAAGTACTTCAGCTTTGAAGAGTACGAGAACGCCGTCAAGGACAACCAGACCGACAAAGACAAGAAGAAAGTATACCTCTACGCCACCAAGCCCGAAGACCAGTACGCCTTTATCCAGGCTGCCAAGGACAAGGGTTACGACGTGCTCCTGATGGACTGCGAGCTGGATTCGCACTATGTGAACCTGCTGGAGCAGAAGCTCACGGACACCCGCTTTGCCCGCGTGGACTCCGACGCCGTGGAGAACCTCATCCCCAAGGAAGACAAGGTCAAGTTGGAGATGAAGGAAGACGAGCGTTACGATCTTGAGAACCTCTTCAAGGCCGTGATGCCCGAAGGCAACGACTACTTTGTAACCGGTGACAACCTGGGAGCCGACGCCGCCCCCATCCTCATTACCCAGAACGAGTTTATGCGCCGTTACCGCGAAATGAGCGCCCTGGGCGGAGGAATGAATTTCTACGGCTCTATGCCGGAGAGCTACAACGTGACGGTGAATATGGAGAACCCGCTGGTGGCCCAGATCTGGGCAGCCAAGCAGGACCAGGTAGCCCCTCAGGGAGAACTCCCGGCCGAAGCCCCCTCCGATGCCTCCGATGAGGAAAAGACCAAGGCCCGCGAAGCCCGCGAGGCCGTTCGCAAGGCCCACCGGGCCGATGTAGAGGCCTTCGCCACCGGCAACGACCTCCTGCACCAGCTGGTAGACCTGGCCCTGCTGGGCAACGGTATGCTCAAGGGCAAGGCCCTGAGCGAGTTCATTGCCCGCAGCCAGAAAGTGGTCACAGATGCATATCTTAAACAATAAATACGACTCTTATGAAAGGAAGCTTTCCCCTCGATCGATTTGCGAATCTTCGAACTCCCTTCTACTACTACGATACCGATCTTCTCCAGCGTACCCTGGAGGAGATCGTTTATCAGTTAAAAGTGTTGGACTGGCCGGCCGCACAGGTCCACTATGCCATCAAGGCCAACCACAACCCCGTGATTCTGCGCTACATTGCCCGCTTTGGCCTGGGCGCAGACTGTGTGAGCGGTGGTGAGGTGCAGGCGGCCCTCAATGCCGGTTTTGCCCCCGAGCATATCTTCTATGCCGGAGTAGGCAAGGCCGATTGGGAAATCAACCTGGGCCTGGACGCCGGTATTGGCCGCTTCAACGTGGAATCCGTAGCCGAGCTCCACGTGCTGGCCGACCTGGCCGCCAAGAAAGGCAAAGTGGCCCCCGTGAGCCTCCGCGTCAATCCCGACGTGGCCGCCCACACCCACAAGAACATCACCACCGGCCTGGCCGAGAACAAATTCGGCATCCACTATTCCATCCTGGAAGACGTGATCCGCGAGGCACAGTCCCTGCCTTCCATCGAATTCATCGGCCTGCATTATCACATTGGTTCCCAGATTCTGGACCTGGACGATTTCAAGAACCTCTGCCACCGCAACAACCAGATTGTTCACGGCCTTCAGGCTCACGGTATTGAGATCAAGGATATCAATGTGGGCGGCGGTCTGGGCATTGAGTACAACCACCCCAACCGCTACCTGATGGCAGACTTTGCCGGCTACTTCCAGACTTACAGCGACGAGCTCAACACCAATCTGCCCATTCACTTTGAACTGGGCCGAAGCATTGTGGCTCCCTGCGGTTCCCTCATTTCCCGCGTGCTGTATGTGAAGGAGGGTCTGGAGCGTGAATTCGCCATCCTGGACGCCGGTATGAACGACCTCCTTCGGCCTGCCCTTTACCACGCCCAGCACCGCATTGAGAACCTCTCTTCCGATGAAGACCTGGAACCGTACGATGTAGTGGGCCCCGTGTGCGAGAGCTCAGATGTGTTTGGTACGCAGGTAATGCTCAACAAGTGCCACCGCGGAGACCTTGTGGCCATCCGCAGTGCCGGTGCTTACGGAGAGTCTATGGCCTCACAGTACAACTGCCGGCCCCTGGCTCCGTCCATTTTCTCAAAAGAATAGTTCCGTTTCCTCCCAGAGGCGGGCATCAGGCTTTGCCAAGTCCTGGAAATGGACGGTAACAGATACATTGAATGCGGCTCGGAGAGAATCCGATGCCGCATTCAATGTAACCAGGGCCGTCACCTGACGACTTATTTATACAGGAAGCGGCGGATGGACATCTTCGGGGTCTTCTCGAAGGGCTTGTCCATAAGCTCCACCTTGGCAATCTGGCTATAGTTAGGAAGCTGGCGGTTAGCGCCGAGCTTGATGTTTTCGGGAATCTCGGCCTTGGCCTCGGGATCCAGGAGGGCCTTGGCGACAGCCTGCTCATCCAGGAAGACCAGAGCAACCAGTTTGCCGCCACGGTCTACTACCACGGATTCCATTACGAAGTCCTGGTTGTTCACCACGGCTTCCAGCTCTTCCGGATAGATGTTCTGACCGGAAGGTCCCAGAATCATATTCTTGGAGCGGCCACGGATGAAGATGTTGCCATCGGCATCCATAATACCCAGGTCACCGGTGCGGAGCCAGCCGTCCTCGGTGAAGGCGTTGGCGGTAGCTTCTTCGTTCTTGTAATAACCGATGGTGATGTTTTCACCGCGGGCCTGGATCTCACCCACCACGTGCTGGGGATCCTCGGAGTCAATGCGGACCTCGGCCACGTCTACGGCCTTACCGCAGGAACCGGCCACATACTTGGTCCAGTGCTCGTAGGCCAGCAGAGGGCAAGCCTCCGTCATACCGTAGCCCACCAGATAAGGGAAGCCAATCTTCTTGAACAGACGCTCTACCTCGGGGTTGAGGGCGGCGCCACCCATAATGAACTCTTCCACTTTGCCGCCGAAGGCCTGCACCAGACCGTCCTTCACTTTCTTGTAAATAACGTTGTTAAGGCCGGGGATCTTGGTGAGGAACTTGATCATAGGTTTCTCAAGAGTGGGCTTTACCTTGCTCTTGTAGATCTTCTCCATTACTAGCGGAACGGTGATGAGGAGGTAGGGCTTTACATCGGCGAAGGCCTTGAGGAGCGTGGCCGGGGTGGGAGCCTTACCCATCCAATAAATAGAGGTACCGTTGCACAGAGGATAGAGGAACTCGATGACCAGACCGTACATATGGGCCATAGGCAGCATAGAAACCATCTTGTCTCCGGCCGGCACGTTGCGCTGGCTGAAGTCTACGTTGGCGGAGAAGTTGCGGTACGTGAGCATTACGCCCTTAGGATCACCGGTAGAACCGGAAGTATAGTTGATGGTGGAGAGGTCGTCCCAGTTGTCCGTAGGGAAAACTACGTCATCAGGGCCGAATCCCTTGGGATACTTCTCCTTGAACAGGGCGTCCAGATTGTCAACGGCTTCCTGGATCTTGGGATCTCTGCAGAAGAGAACCTTCCAGTTGTCCACATCGAAGACCACCTTGAGGGCGGGCATCTTCTCGGGATCCATCTTGGCCCAGCGGGCGGCATTGGTGAACAGAGCAATGCTGTCTGAGTGGTTCACCAGGCCCATCACACTCTCGGGGGTGAAGTCTGCCAGGATGGGAACAATAACCGTCTCGTACGTATTGACAGCCAGGTAGGCGAAGCCCCACTTGGCGCCGTTGTTGGCACAAAGGGCAATCTTGTCGCCCTTCTTGAAGCCGGCTTTTTCAAAAACAATGTGGAAACGGGCGATATCCGTTGCCATTTGAGCGTAGGTGAAAGAATCACCTCCGATGGTGTTCAGGGCAGGTTTATCCCAGAACTTTCGGGTAGCGTCCTGTAAACGCTGAAGATAGTGAGGATACACTTTTTCCATACCAGGTATTAGGTTTTGTATAAACATACAAATATAGCAATTTTCCGGCAAATTACCAGCCCTTGGGGTAATTCATTGTGATACAGTGGAGTCCGCCGTGACCGGAAAGAAGCGGTCGGCAGTCAATGACTTCCACGTGATATCCGGGAAATGCTTTTTGTATTTGGGCGGCAGCCACGGCATCCTTGGAAGAATTGGCGCCGGGCACAAGTACTGCCCCATTGATAATCAAGAAATTGGCGTAAGAACCGGGGAGACGGTAATCGTCCAGATACAGAGCATCCGGCAGCGGAAGCGGAAGCAGGTTGTAAGGCTTTCCGTCCAGGGTGCGGAAGGTCTTCAACTGTGTCTCCATAGCTTTGAGAGCTGCGTAATTCTCATCGGACTCGTCGTCGCAGGCCGTATAGGCAATGGTATCGGGGCTGCAGAAACGGGCCAGGATATCTACGTGGCTGTCGGTGTCGTCTCCCACAATGCCGCCGTAATCCAGCCAAAGGATGCGTTTGAGGCCGAAAGCCTCCTTGAGGCGGGCTTCAATCTGCTCCTGGGTCAGGTACTCATTGCGGTTGAGCGAGCAAAGGCACTCCCGCGTAGTCAGAAGCGTGCCGGCACCGTCACAATCAATGCTGCCGCCTTCCAGGACATACGGGCGCATATCCTTATACTTTACATCCGGGCCGAAAGCACCGGAAGCATAAGCCGCACGGGTAATCTGGTTATCGAAGTCGGCCGCGAACTTGAGTCCCCAGCCATTGAACACAAAATCAAGGATGTATTTCTCTCCGGCGTCTCCAAAGACGGAGATGGCGCCGTGATCCCGGGCCCAGGTATCGTTGATGGGGCATTCCACAAAGCGGATTCCGTTGGTGGAAGTGAGACCGTTTCTGCGAAGGTCTTCTTCGCATTCGGCCTTATCCCGGCAGACCATCAAAACGGGCTCGTACCGCAGAATGGCCGTCACAATGTGGGTATAGCATTCCTGAACCTTCTCTACCTCATACCAAAGCGAGTCCTTGTGCGGCCACGTCAGCTGCACAAAGCCCTGCGGTTCCCACTCAGCCAACAGCCTCATTTTCCAAATCTTTTCAGAAGAACATCGTAGGCGTCGATGCGGCGGTCGCGGAAGAAGGGCCAGCCGCGGCGGACGTACTCGCACTGCTCCATATCTATCTCCACCACGTGGACTCCTTCTTCGGCCTTTTCAAACTCGGTGAGGAACTCGCCCTGGGCGCCGGTCACAAAGGAATGGCCCCAGAAATCAATGCCGGTGGAGTGGCCGGTGGGATCCGGCTCCACGCCCGTACGGTTGACCGTAATGACAGGCAGACCGTTGGCTACGCTGTGTCCGCGCTGGACCAGCTGCCAGGCCTGGCGCTGCTGTGCCTGCTCCCAGTCGGGGTCCGTGGGCACGCCGCCAATGGCCGTGGGATAGATGAGCAGCTCGGCTCCGGCGAGGGCCATGGCACGGGCGGCTTCGGGGTACCACTGGTCCCAGCAGACCAGCACGCCCAGGGTTCCCAGAGAGGTCTTGATGGGCTGGAAGCCCAGGTCTCCCGGCGTAAAATAGAACTTCTCGTAGAAGAGAGGATCGTCGGGGATATGCATCTTGCGGTACTTGCCGGCTATGGTTCCATCGGCCTCCAGCACCACGGCGGTGTTGTGGTAGATGCCGGCCGTGCGGCGCTCAAAGAGGGAGAGCACCAATACAATACCCAGTTCCTTGGCCAGGGCTCCAAAAGTTTCGGTGGACGGGCCGGGGATGGGTTCGGCCAGGTCACACAGCCTGGCGTTCTCTTCCTGACAGAAATACAGACTGTTGTGCAGTTCCTGCAGCACAACCAGCTGCGCGCCCTGGGCGGCAGCTTCCCGGATATAGCCTTGCAGGCTGGCGATGTTCTGGGGGATGTCTGCGGTGCAGTGCTGCTGCACCAGTCCTACTTTGATTTTCCGCATTATTTGTACCTTGAAAATTGACGTAGCTCGTTATCGGCCTTGATCTTGTCTATGATGGCGCAGACCAGCTGGAAGGTGCGGCTCTCCTTGGTATAGACGGCCGGCGTGATAAAGTTCACGCGGCACTGCCGGAGGAGCTTGCGGGCCACTTCCTTCTTCTTGGGACGGTTGGGGTCAAACACCGCAATGGCATTGCCGCCAAACATAGTTACCAGCTTCATAGACGGAACATCGGTTTCTCCGTCTCCGAAGTAGATCATATTGGTAAAGGGAAGACGCTTCTCTAAGTCGGAGAGGGACTCGTTGACCTTATGGGCATCGCGGGAAGAGAAAATTCCCTTCTGGATTTTAAAGAGGTACTGGGTCTTGGCGGTGTAGTCCACGGCAATACCGGGCCACTCGGCCTCTCCATTCTCATCATAGATAAAGCTTCCGGCAAACACGTGCTTGAACTCTCCGGCAATGGGAGAGCCCTCGATGATTTCCGTAAGACCGGAGGAGTTGATGTAGTGCTCTATCACCACTCCGTGCTTTCTACCATACTCGTTTACGTTCTTGAACCATTCCTGCACGCCCTCGTAGAGCTTGATGCCGGAACCGAACGAGCGGAAGCGCTCACGGGTGAGCTTGATGCCTTTCTTCTTGGCTTCATCGTACATCATTTTCATATAAGCCAGAATATTGGATGCGTCCTGACCTATGGCAATGTTGTTGCTCTTGGTCCAGAATTCCTCGGGGGTCTGACCTACTGCCTGGATGAAACCAAACTCCTGCATATTGCCGGGACAAAGGGTTCCGTCAAAGTCATATACGAGGCCTATGATGGGTTTACGTCTCATTATACTTTAATTAGCGATGCAAAGGTACAAAAAAAAGAGACACGCCCGAAGGTGTGTCTCTTAAAGCTTGTGTGTAAGGTAACTTACTTAACCTCGATGGTAACAACGCGGTTCTTGTAAGCAGGAGTGTTGAAGATGTCAACACCACCGTTGGCCTTGCACTCGATGTTGCTCTCGGGCATGCCAGCCTTCTTGAGGAGCTCAACAACAGCCTTGGCGCGCTTCTCGGAGAGAACCTGGTTGGTCTTGGCGGAACCGGTGGCCTTGTCGGCGTAACCGTTAACCTCAACCTTGGTGTCGGCGGTAGCGATGTTGTTGGTGAAGTACTCGAGGTGAGCTTTCTCACGAGCGGAGAGCTTAGCGGAACCGAGGTCGAAGTAGATGGACACAGGGGCGCCAGCCTTTACGTCAACAGCGGTGAAGGTACCGTTCTCGTAGAGATAGGTCTGACCGTTTACGAGGTTGCGCAGAGGAGCAACTTCCTTCTCGAGGGCAGCGATCTTATCCTTGAGGGCGGCATTCTCCTTCTCGAGGGCAGCAACCTTATCCTTGAGGGCGTTGTACTGCTCGGTGGTGAAGGGCACAGGGATCACAACAGGAGTGATGGTGCTGTGACGATCGAAGTTGGTCTTGCCGAGGTTGAACTGGAGACCAGCAGTAGCGGAAGGGAGGATGATGAACTTACCGGCAGCGTTGGTGTAGGCAGCGCCCTTGCCAACGAGAGCCATAAGGTCGATGGTGATGTTGATGCGGTTGCTCAGACGGAGAACGTTGAGGAGACCGGCACCAGCGGCATACTCGAGGTTGTTCTTAGCACCCTTCTTGAAGGGGTTGGTACCGAAGGAGATATCCAGGACACCCATAGTGGCATAGGGAACGAAGTTCCAGAAACGGGTCTCTTTGTAGCCACCGATGGAGTTGGAGATGTTCCAGAGGAAATCACCGTGTACATAGTGGAAACCGAAACGGCTGCCGGCGAGCATAGCAGGGTTCTGGAAAGCGATCTTGGCGTTGTCCCACAGACCGTGATAACCCAGACGCATACCGATGGCGGGAGTCCACCACTTACCGAAGTTGAGGTCAACGGCGAGGCCGATGTTGCCCCAACCCTTAGGAGCGCGAACGGAAGGAACGACGGAGTTGATACCGGCACCGATACCGATGAAGGTATTGTCAAAGGCCTTGTTGGTCTCGTAAGCACCGCGAACGATCTTACCGTTCTCGTCACGATTGTTGTTCTCCTGAGCGGCTGCGCTCACAGAGAAAAGGAGGCTTGCTGCAGCAAATACTCCAAGAATAGTTTTGATACCTTTCATGATTAAAGTATTAACATAAATAATTAGTTTCCTATTTCTGATACCCGCCTTCACGGCAATTATCAACGCAAAATTAGGCATTTTTTCCTTCAAAACAAAATTTCTTGAAAATTTTTTAATAATCTTGAAACAATGTAACTTTGCAAAAAGCATATTTTTTATAGATGAATTTCCGTCTCCAATCCAATTATCAGCCTTCCGGCGACCAGCCCGAAGCCATTGACGCATTGTGTGACGCACTGAGCCAAGGCGTTCATAATGTGACACTTCTGGGCGTTACGGGTTCCGGAAAAACCTTTACGATGGCCAACGTAATCCAGCGTCTGCAGCGTCCTGCGCTCATCCTGAGTCACAACAAAACGCTGGCCGCCCAGCTATATGGAGAATTTAAAGCATTTTTTCCGGACAATGCCGTAGAATACTTTGTTTCGTACTACGATTACTACCAGCCGGAGGCCTACATCCCCACCACCGATACCTATATAGAAAAGGACCTCAGCATCAACGATAAGATAGACGAACTCCGCGTGAGTGCCGCTTCGGCCCTTATGAGCGGCCGAAGAGACGTCATAGTGGTCTCCTCCGTGAGCTGCCTCTACGGAATTGGCAACCCGGACGACTTTCACGACCAGACGGTTACAGTTCGAAAGGGCGAACAGATGTCTATGACCCGTTTGCTGTACAAAATCGTGGATGCGCTTTACTACAGGACCGAAACAGATTTTAAGCGAGGCAGTTTCCGCGTGCGCGGAGACACCGTAGACATCTTCCTGGGTGGAGCCGACTACGCAGCCCGCATCGAGTTCTTTGGAGACGAGGTAGACCGCATTGCACTCATTGATCCGGTGAGCGGAGCCATCTTTGAGGAGATGGACAAGATTGACCTCTACCCCGCCAAGAACTTCGTCACTTCCAAGGAAAAGGGAGCCAAGGCCGTGAGCCAGATCCAGGACGACCTGGTCAAACAGGTGGAATACTTTGAGTCCATTGGCAAGTTCCTGGAGGCCAAGCGCCTCAAGCAGCGCGTGGAATACGACATAGAAATGATCAAGGAGATGGGCTACTGCCCCGGCGTAGAGAACTACTCCCGCTATTTTGACGGCCGAAAACCCGGCCAGCGGCCCTTCACCCTCATTGATTATTTCCCGGACGATTTTCTGGTATTCATAGACGAGAGCCACGTCACCCTCCCCCAGATCCGCGCTATGTACGGCGGAGACCACTCCCGCAAGGAGACCCTGGTAGAGTACGGCTTCCGCCTCCCCGCCGCCAGCGACAACCGTCCCCTCACCTTTGACGAGTTTGAAGCCGTCACCGGCCAGACCGTCTACGTGAGCGCCACCCCGGCCGATTACGAACTGGAGAAATCCGAGGGCCTGGTGGTAGAACAGATTGTCCGCCCCACCGGCCTGCTGGACCCGCCCATCGAGGTACGCCCCACCCAGAACCAGGTGGACGACTTGATGGAAGAGATAAGACAAAGGGCCGAAAAGGACGAACGCGTTCTGGTGACCACCCTTACCAAGAGGATGGCCGAAGAGCTGGACAGCTACTTCACCCGCAACGGCGTGCGCTGCCGCTACATCCACTCAGACGTGGACACCGCCGAGCGAGTGGAGATTATCGAAGACTTCAAGAACGGCCTGTTTGACGTACTCATTGGCGTGAACCTCCTCCGTGAAGGCCTGGACATCCCCACCGTATCCCTGGTGGCCATCCTGGACGCCGACAAGGAGGGCTTCCTCCGCAGCGGCCGCGCCCTCACCCAGACCGCCGGCCGCGCCGCCCGCAACGTCCACGGCCTGGTGATTATGTACGCCGACACGGTTACCCCCTCGATGGATGAGACCATCCGCGAAACCGCCCGCCGCCGCGCCAAGCAGCAGGAGTACAACAAACTGCACGGCATTACGCCCACCCAGGTGCAGGTGCGCGCCAACGTCCTGATGAGCGAACTGGTCAAATCCGGCGAAGACACCACCCACGTGAGCGGTTTCCTCAACCCGGTTCTCCAGAATTCCGTCACGGGTCACGTGAGTGCCAAGGACTCCGTCTCCCATCCCGAATACGTTCCTTCCGCCTCCGAACTGGGCAAGGGAGATGTCTCCGTGGGTCTGGGGCACGACGCCCGCCGCGAGGGCACATCGGCCTATGTGGATGGCTACATTGCCGCCGACCTGGCGGCCGTCCTGCAGGATCCCGTAATCCGCTCGATGTCCCGCGACCAGGTGGAAAAGGCTGCTTCCGAAGCCAAGCGCAAGATGCAGAAAGCGGCAGCCGATCTGGATTTCACGGCCGCCGCCAAATATCGCGACGAAATGTGGGCCCTGGAACAGTACCTGAAGGTCTGGACCGATTAGGAGCGCGTTACCTTAATAATGTGCTTGGCGGCACGAAGCTGGGAGAGGACTTTGTCCAGCTCCAGGTTGGACGGGACCGAAATCTTCAGGGTAATTTCCGAGGTGCCGGTCCGCTGGTTCTCGTTCACGTTGAAACTGCGGACGGAGGCCTTGAACTGGCCCACAATCTCCATAATCCGGTTCAGGACGGAACTCTCCTGGTCGGCTATGATCTTCAGATCTACCTGGAAACTGCCGTTGGAGGGCGAAGTGGCCCACTTCACCTTCTGGATGCGATAGGGATACATCTCCAGCAGGCGGGCGGCGTTGGGACAGGTAATCCGGTGGATCTTGATGCCGTCTTCGCGGGTCACGAAGCCAAACACATCGTCTCCGAACACCGGATTGCAGCACTTGGCCATCTTGTAGTCTATGCCCTTGACGTTCTTGGCGTTGAGCACCAGGATGTCGTCCTTGGACTCGAAGTGGCGGGCGGCCTTGGCACTGGCCTGGGCCGCTTCCGCTGCCTCCACCGAGGCGGCGTGCCTTTCGGCCTCTCCCAGGATATAATCCTTTACCGTGTTCACGTCCAGGACGCCGTCACCGATGGCGGCGTAGAAGCCCGTGAGAGAAGGGTAATTGTATTTCTTGCGGAATTCCGTGCACATATCGTCCGGGAATTCCAGTTTCCAGTTCTTGAGGCGGCGTTCCAGGAGTTCCTTGCCGTCTACGGCGCGGTTCTGCTCCTGCACCTGCAGGGCCTGCTTCACCTTGGAACGGGCCTTGGAAGAGACCACCCAGTTCATCCAGTCCGTCGAAGGGCGCTGATTCTTGGAGGTGAGAATCTCCACCACGTCTCCGGTCTGGAGTTTCTCGCGGATGGAGACCGCCTTGCCATTGACCCGGGCTCCTACGCAGTGGGAGCCTATGTTGGTGTGAATGCCGAAGGCGAAGTCCAGGACGGTGGCATCGGCCTGGAGGATGCGCAGTTCTCCGGTGGGGGTGAACACGAAAATCTCCTTGGACGGCGGCTGCGGAAGGTCTTCTGTATTCTCGTCCGGGTGCTCCAGTGCGTAGCGCACGGAGGTTAGCCAGCGGGACAGGGTCTCTTCCCGCTTGATGCCCTTGTAGGCCCAGTGGGAGGCAAAACCGTTTTCGGCCACGTCGTCCATTCTCTTGGTGCGAATCTGCACCTCCACGTAAGCCCCTTCGCGGTTCTTGACCGTGATGTGCAGGCTCTCGTAGCCATTGGGCTTGGGGTTGGTGATCCAATCCCTGAGGCGGTTGGTATCGGCCTCATATTCTTCCGTCACGAAGGAGTACACGCGCCAGCAGAGGTCCTTCTCCAGCTTGTGGTCTTCCCCGTCGCAGTCTATGATGAAGCGGATGGCAAAAACGTCGTACACACCCTCGAAAGGCACTTTCTGCTTGACCATCTTCTGCCAGATGGAGTAGGCGGCCTTGGTCCTCATCTTCAGTTTGTACACGATGCCGGCATCCGAAAGCTTGCGCTTGAGGGGCTCGATGAACTCAGCCATCAGCTTTTCGCGGTCCTTCTCCCCTGCCTTGAGCTTGTTGGTAATGAGGCGGTATTGCTCCGGATCCGAGTACTTGAGATAGATGTCCTCCATCTCCCGCTTCATATTGTACAGGCCCAGCTGATGCGCCAGCGGAATGTACAGGAGCAGCGTTTCCAGGATTTTCTGGTCGCGGCCGGTCTTGGGGAACATCTTGAGGCTCCGCATCACCTCCAGACGGTCTGCCAGTTTGAGCACCGTCACGCGGGGGTCCGTGGAGTACTGGATAATGAGTTTCTTGTAGTTTTCGGCCTCCAGGCGGGTGTCCTTGGGCTTGATGGTGGAAATATGGTTGAGCCCCTGCACCATCGTGCAGATGTTCTCGTCCCAGTCTTTGCGCAGGACCTCCACCCCGCCCATCCGGCTGGCCTCGTGCAGGTACACGGCGGCCACGCACTCGGCGGGAAGACCAATCTCGTAGGCCACAATACGGGCCACGGCATCCGGATGGCCTATGAAAGGCGTCCCGTCGTGGCGGGTCATATCTTTCAAGGCTTCCACAGCCAGGGTCCGGGCCTTCTCAATGAGGGCCTGGCCTTCGGGAGTATACTGCTCAAACGTAATCATTGGGCGGCTTTCTGTCTTTCGTTAAGGGCCTTCTGGAAGGCACGGGCATTCTGCAAATGCTCGGTATAGGTAACCGCAAAGCGGTGGCTTCCGTTGAAGGAAGGGTCTGCGCAGAAATAGATGTAGCGGTGGCTCTCCGGATGGATGGCGGCTTCCAGGCAGCTCTTGGGCGGGCAGGAAATGGGCCCCGGAGGCAGGCCGGCATACATATAAGTATTATAGGGATTATCCACCAGCAGCATCCAGCGGAGGATGCGGTTGGGCTCGTAGTTGAAACAGTAGGCCACGGTAGGATCGGCCTGCAGTTTCATACCCTCGTGGAGGCGGTTCAGGTACACGCCGGCAATGGTGGGCTGCTCGGGGACATAGCGCGTTTCCCCGTCCACGATGGAAGCCAGGGTGGAAGCCTCCTCCGGCGTAAGGCCCTGGGCCTTGGCAGCCTCCACACGCTCCGGAGTCCACCAGGCGTCCCGCTCCTTGAAGAGCCGGGCAAAGATATCCTTCACCGGAGCCGTCCAGGTCATCTGGTAGGTATCCGGGATAATGCGGGTAAAGAGCAGGGCAGGATCCAGGCCGATGGAATCAGCGCAACTGGCAAAATCCGCCACGGCGGCCGAATCCACCATCATCTGGGCGCCAATCTTGCGGGCCAGGATACCGGGGGTGCGGATGGAGCCGGACAGCGTCAGGTTGACGGGGGTCTGCCATCCCAGATGCAGCATACGGGTAACGTAGATGCTGGTGCAGGTAGAATCGATGACATAGTGCCCGGGCTGGATGCTTTTCACATCCTGGAACACGCGCATCAGGCTGGAGGGCTTCTTCACAATGTCGCTGGCCAGGATGACGTCACAGACTTCACTGGCTTCCATACCAGGGTATACGTAAAGGTCCATTTTCCCGGTAAAGTTGGGAACCTTGCGGTCGTAATACATCTGATAGGCGAAGTAGCCCCCAATGATAACGGCGGCTATCAGGACCCCTCTAAGGAATCTCCATAGGATCGTTTTCGCTTCCATAGCACTATCTCAGTTTAATCTCGTCCCCTTCCGTGAGGAACGGAGCCTTTTTCCAGCCGTTCAGTTTGAGGATGGATTTCTCCTTCACGGCAAAGCGTTGGCAGATGGCGTGGAAGTTTTCCCCGTCCTCTTCTACAATATACTTGTCCAGACCGGGCTGGGTATGCGTTTTCTTGTAGGACAGATACACCACCGTTCCGGGCAGGAGCGGCTGGTCTTTCTTAAGGTCGTTGAAACCCAGGATCTCCCTGTGGAACAGATGATAGTACTTGGCTATGGACTTGTAAGTCTCCCCTTCCAGGGAATACACGAAGGGAACTCCGTTCTTGGAGAAAAGTTCCCTGGTGAGCGGGAAGTGGAATTCCTCATTGGACATAGCCACCACGGGGGCCTCTATCCGGTGAGGGGAAAGGGGCACTTCCACTTCTTCGGCCTTTTGCAGCACGTCAAAG
>JAEEGJ010011807.1_pt1 | contig 21969 bp, 16 predicted proteins | sample 8958761 | NCBI WGS metagenome assembly JAEEGJ01 (sample SAMN16246546, study PRJNA631951) | gut metagenome | biome: gut microbiome; feature: rumen; material: RS-attached | host: Bos | place: Iran: Karaj | collected 2018-10 | reverse complement strand
TGGGCGTTACCCATCACTCTAACTATATCAGGTGGTTTGAAGAGGCAAGGACCAAGCTTTTCGAAGACCTTGGACTCGGTTACAAGGGCATGGAGGAGATGGGGATAATCAGCCCCGTCGTTGGTCTCACCGCCAAGTACAAGACCATGGCAAAGTACTGTGACACGGTCGTCATCCGCGCTGAGATCACAAGATATACAGGCGTAAGATTCGACATCAAATACACGGTCTTCGACAAAGAAACAGAACAGGTAAGATGCACGGGAACAAGCGAGCACTGCTTCATCAGCCGCGAGGGAAAGGTCATCTCTTTGCAGAAGGCAAAGCCCGAGGCTCACGAAAGATTCGACATGCTCGTCAACGGAAAGGAAGGTTGATATGGCAGACATCATCATCGTAGGCGCAGGCCCCGCAGGACTTTCTGCAGCTATCTATGCAAGGCGCGCAGGCATGGATACCGTCCTTTATGAGGGCGAGATGTACGGCGGCCAGATCATCAACACTCCCGAGGTTGAGAACTATCCCGCGATCGCGAAGATCTCCGGCTACGATTTTGCCAACGACCTTTACAACCAGGCGATGAACCTGGGTGCAAGGCTTGAGTTTGACCGTGTTTCAGGTGTCACAAAGACTGATTCCGGCTTTGAGGTAACACTCGATTCAGGCGCAAAGGACACCGCGAAAGCAGTCATCCTCGCTGTCGGCGCTTCCAACCGCCACATGGGGATCGCAAGGGAAGATGAGCTCCTCGGCAAGGGTATTTCCTATTGCGCTACCTGCGACGGTGCTTTTTATAAGGGCAAGACTGTTGCCGTAACCGGCGGCGGAAACACCGCTGTTGAAGATGCTATCTATCTCGCGGGAATCGTATCCAAGGTCTACCTCATCCACAGAAGGAACGAGTTCAGGGCTGATGACGTTCTGGTAGAAGCTGCAAAGAAGCTCCCGAACCTTGAGATCGTCACTCCTTATGTGGTCGAAAGACTTATCGGCGAGCCCAAGCTTTCCGCACTTGAACTTACAAACAGGGAAGACGGAAGCAAGAAGACGATCGAAGTCGACGGACTTTTCGTTGCTATCGGACAGGAGCCCAAGACCGCTGATTTTAAGGATCTTGTTACGCTTTCAGGCGGCTATATCGAGGCCGGTGAAGACTGCCACACCAACGTCAAAGGCATCTTCGCGGCAGGCGACGGCAGGACCAAGAAGGTCAGACAACTCACCACAGCATGTGCGGACGGCGCGGTTGCCGCTCTCGCAGCCGTTGATTACATTAAGCTCGGCTAACTTGTTAACCCGCGGTTTGCGGTGTATCATACATAGGCTTTTATTATTTTATCTGTTCTTTGGAGGACATTATGGCAAAGAATGTATTCGACACGCTTGAAGAAAGAGGTTACTTCTCACAGGCTACACACAGGGATGAGATCTACGATCTCCTCAGCAAGCCGGGCGTATCGTTTTATATAGGCTTTGACCCGACAGCTGATTCACTTCACGTAGGTCACTTCGTTCAGATGATGGTCATGAGCCACATGCAGAAGGCAGGCCACAGACCCATCGCTCTCATGGGCGGCGGCACCGGCATGATCGGCGACCCTTCCGGCCGTACCGACATGCGTCAGATGATGACTGTTGAGACTATCGACCACAACGTTGAGTGCTTCAAGAAGCAGATGGGCAAGGTTATCGATTTCTCTGACGGCAAGGCTCTTATCGTAAACAATGCCGATTGGCTCAGAGACCTCAACTACATCGAGTTCTTAAGAGACATCGGACCTCACTTCTCAGTAAACAAGATGCTTACTGCCGAGTGCTATAAGCAGCGTCTCGAGAAGGGTCTGTCTTTCATCGAGTTTAACTACATGCTCATGCAGGCATACGACTTCTACTATCTCCATCAGAAGTATGGCGTTAAGCTCGAGTTCGGCGGAGATGACCAGTGGTCAAACATCCTTGCAGGAATGGAGCTCATCCGCCGTAAGGATCAGGAAGAGGCATACGGTCTTACATTCACGCTTCTCACAAACAGCGAGGGCAAGAAGATGGGCAAGACGGCTAAGGGCGCAGTCTGGCTCGATGCAAACAAGACTTCCGTCTATGACTTCTATCAGTACTGGAGAAACGTTGATGACGCTGACGTCATCAAGTGCATGAAGCTCCTCACTTTCCTTGAGATGGATGAGATCAATGAGTATGCAAAGCTTACCGATGCAGCTATCAACGAGGCAAAGAAGAGACTTGCTTACGAAGTTACCAAGATCATCCACGGCCAGGAGCAGGCTGACATCGCTAAGAAGACAGCTGAGGATATCTTTGAGAACGCAGGCAGATCAGAAGACATGAAGACTACCGAGATCACAAAGGAAGAACTCGGCGCAGGTATGCAGATCGCTGACGCGCTCGTCAAGGCAGGACTTATGAAGTCCAAGGGCGAGGCAAGAAGAATGATCCAGCAGAAGGGTGTTTACCTCAACGACAAGGTCGTAGAGGATCAGTTCTATGCTCTCGCTGAATCCGATTTCGATGACAACGGCGAGGCCATCGTCCGCAAGGGCAAGAAGGTCTACCACAGACTCAAGGTCAACGGATAAAGGCATCTTAAGTGCATTTTATGAGAACAGTCCAGATTATTGGACTGTTCTTTTTTGCCCCGTTTACAAACATATGTTTGACATGCTACAATGACCTCACTCTGGTAAAGGAGGGAAGGCTCCATGGACGGCTACATCCCGAGATTCAGTTACGACGGCACTCTCGAAGGGTTTCTCTGTACGGCTCTTGCGATACTCAGGGTCAAGACGATGCCTGAGGAGATATGTCCGGAATACCGGACTGATGCCATGACCGAATACATGCCTGTAAGGACGAGCGCTTCGGAGGCCGAGTACATGTACTCGCTCATTGGCAGGCGCGGCAGCGCCGAGGTGCAGCAGATGGTGTCTGATCTTTTCCTGACCGATATTCCCGATATGGAGAAGCTCCTTTTCGAGATGATATACCTTGCGTTAAGGGACGGCGGCAAGATTGCCGAGGATTACAGCAGCGATGTGATGCACCGCACGCATGAAGCAATAAGGGATCTTTACCGCGAGGCGCAGGCAATCCTCGTAAACATTGAATTCTTCAAAGGCCCGGAGGCATCCTGCGCGGTGATCGATCCGCATAATTCCGTGCTGCCGGTAATACGGAAAGCGCTGCTGAAGAGAGACGATCTGGAAAACCTGATCGTGTTTGACAAGAGGCATTTCCTGATGCTCGGAAGGACAGGGGACAGGGACATGCTTTCAGACATAAGGAATATATCCATGCAGCTGCCCGATACCGGGAGTGAGGCATATGAACTTTTATGGCCCGCGGTGAAGGAAGCGAAGTTTGAGATAAGGTTCGCGGGAGGCGCTAATGCGATACCCGGAAGACGGCGCGATTACGATCCTTTGTGGAGCACGGCATGCTGACAATAAAACGGACCTCCCGCATATGCGGAAGGCCCGAGTAACACAAAAACTCAAAACGGAGGAAATTACTTTTTGTTGTCGTCGTTTCTGATCGCTTTTCTCATGATCTTGCCGTTGAAGGTCTTAGGAAGCTCATCAACGAACTCGACGATACGGGGATACTTGTAAGGAGCGGTCTTCTCCTTAACGTAGTGCTGGATCTCTTTCTTGAGTTCCTCAGTGCCTTCAGTACCCTTAACGAGTGTGATGGTAGCCTTTACTACGATACCTCTGACACCCTGCGGGTCAGGTGCACCGGTAACGGCACACTCAAGAACATAAGGAAGCTCCATGATGACGTTCTCGATCTCGAAGGGTCCGATTCGGTAGCCGGAAGACTTGATGACATCGTCCGTACGACCAACATAGGAGATGTATCCGTCCTCGTCCATCCATGCAGTATCACCTGTGTGATACCAGCCGTCGTGCCAAGCATCTGAAGTGAGTTCAGGTGCGAGGTAGTACTGAAGGAAGAGTCCCTTCGGATGATAGTTCTGTGTGTTGATGCAGATCTCGCCTGTCTCACCCGGCTTGCAGACGTTGCCGTCGGGATCGAGGATCTTAACATCGTAGAGCGGATTGGGCTTGCCCATGGATCCGAGCTTGATCTTTGAGCCTACGAGGTTTGCGATTACGAGCGTTGTCTCTGTCTGGCCGAAACCTTCCATGAGCCTGATGCCCGTAGCTTCCATGAACTTGTTGAAGACCTCGGGGTTCAGAGCCTCACCGGCCGTAACGGCATACTTGAGAGAAGAAAGATCGTACTTGGACAGGTCTTCCTTGATGAAGAATCTGAACATTGTCGGAGGTGCGCAGAATGTTGTGATGTTGTACTTTTTGAACATCGGGAGGATCTCTTCAGCCTTGAAGCGGTCGAAGTCGAATGTGAAGACAGGTGCTTCGCAGAGCCACTGGCCGTAGAGCTTGCCCCAGAGTGCCTTACCCCAGCCCGTATCGGAGATGGAGAAGTGGAGACCGTTAGGATCTACGTTCTGCCAGTATTTTGCAGTAGGGATGTGACCGATAGCATACATGTAGGAATGCAGAGCCATCTTAGGATAGCCTGATGTTCCTGATGTGAAGAACATAACCATCGGATCATAGCCGCATGCATAATCAGCAGGGCGCTCGAAAACATCGGAGCAGTTCTTGAACTCTTCGTTGAAGTCGTGCCATCCGGGCCTTGAACCGTTGCAGAGGATGAGAGTCTCAACTCCGCATGCCTTTGCTGCCTTTTCAGCTTCATCGGCAGCATCGTCATCTGCTGTGCAGAAGACTGCCTTAACGCCTGCTGCGTTGAAACGGTATTCGTAGTCGTGGTCACGGAGAAGGTGTGTAGCGGGGATAGCTATAGCACCGAGCTTTTCGAGACCCATCATGGCAAACCAGAACTGATAGTGTCTCTTGAGTACGAGGACTACCTTGTCGCCCTTGCCGATGCCCAGAGACTTGAAGTAGTTCGCGGTCATGTTGGAATACTTCTTGATGTCTGCAAATGTGAATCTCTTCTCGGTTACGCAGTCTTTTGCGACCCAGAGCATAGCGAGCTTGTTGGGGTTCTTGTCTGCAATGACGTCAACGCAGTCGAATGCGAAGTTGAACTTCTTGCATGCGGGAACGTTTACGTCGACATCGACCATCGTGCCGTTCTCATCGAGAATGCCGTTAAGATAACGTGCATAGACCGGATCTTCGAGGTTAGCAGCATCAACGTTGGTAACATTGTCTGTGCGGAGCTCTTCGGAGTTGTAAGGCGTGGTGTAGTTCTCGCCCTTGCCCCATGCTTCAGGGTTGAGGATGATCGCATAGAAGACGCAGTCCTCGCCGCCAAGAGCAAACTCGCCGTGAGGCTGGGTGGAGTCGAAGTAGATGGAATCGCCTTCGTGAAGGACCTCGGAGGAATCGCCGATGATTACTTTCAGCGTACCCTTAACGACGATGTTCATCTCCTGATAGTTGTGTGAAACGAGGTGATACGGAGGGTTAAGAGCTTCCTCGGAATAAGGTACTACGACACGGAAAGGTTCGCAGAGTTTATTCTTGAAACGTGATGCCAGACGCTGGTACTTGTAGCCTGTGCGTCTTGTGATCGGGCTTCCCTGGCCGTTTCTTGTTACGGCGTATTCCTTAAGTGAAGGGGAAGAACCTTCCATGATATCTGAGATCTCAACGCCGGCGAGGTTTGCGAATTTGTAAATGAACGTAAAGTTGAAATCCTGAGAGCCTTCTTCAAACTTGAGATATTCCTCTGTCGAAATATCAAGCTTGGAAGCAACTTCTTCAGGTGTGAGACCCATGTCGAGTCTAAGGCCGTGAACTCTGTCTGCAACTTCCTGTAGTCTTAACTCTACGTTGCTGTTCTGATTTGACATACCTTTTCTCCTTTTCTGTCAATCTTGTTTGTGCCTCGTCGGGGCAAAAAAAAGCGCCCCAACATCCTTCCTGGACATTGAGACGAATAAAAATCCGCGGTACCACTCAATTTGCAAGCCTTGCGGCTGCCACTTTCGAAGTCTGACAACTCCTTTACATTAACGCAGCATAACGGGCACTGTCTACTTGGGATAAACCCTTTCGGAATGCCGGCTCGGAAGTGATAGTCTTTTGCAGTTATCGAAGCACCGTTTCTCAGCTAACACGGTTCTCTGTAAGATCGATCGGTCTGCTGACCTCTTCGTCATAGCCTTTGTGATAGTATTAAGTTGTAAGTTCCCGAGGGAACATTTGTAAGAATAGACTCAACTAAAACAATTGTCAATACGAAATTTCATCCTGTTTTCCGGTTGATCCGGGCTAATACGTAACAGATATTTAACAAAAAAGTTCTCAAATGGATTTACGGTGCTTTTATTAGTGAAATACAATATTTAACAGAAGTTCAAGCTATTCCGATTAAATATTCATTCAGGAAGAGAGGAAAAAGGCAATGTCAGTAAAATATCTGGTATCAGGCGGAGAGGGTGCACTTGGTAAGATCATCGTCAGCCTTCTCCTTGAACGCGGTGAGAAAGTAAGGGTGCTTGCGAGCGAGCTTTCAGATACTTCGATCTACAGAGGCAACCCGAACATTGAGATCAAGTACGGTATTTCCACGGACAAGGATTCCATGAAAGAGTTCTTTGATCTCGAAGATCCGAGAAGCGCGATCCTTTTCCATACGGATGAGTATATCTCCCTCACGGACAAGACAAATCTTACGATGAGAAGAGTCAACGTTATCGGTGCCGAGAACGTTGCCGACATGTGTCTCAAGCGTAAGATCGGCAAGCTCGTTTATCTGAGCTCTGCGTACGCGATCAATCCCGAGGCCGTACCTGACGGTCTTAAGATGAACTTCAACCGCAACCAGGTTGACGGCGAGTACGCAAAGTCCAAAGCAGACGCTGCCGCTTACATCATGGAGCGTGTTACCCTTAACAGACTCAATGCCGTAATGGTACTTCCTACCTTCATCATCGGCCCCGGCTATTCTGAGGACTATGAGATCAATAAGATCATCGCAAGCTATCTGAAGAACGGCACACGTCCCCCGAAGGAAGGCGGCCACGCGTTCGTTGACGTCAGAGACGTTGCAAACGCTATGCTGGCTCTTGCCGACAAGACTGTCGAACCCGGTTCGGGTTACATCATCAGCGGCGAGCACAAGACAAGTTCACAGTTCTTCGCCGACATCAACGAGACACAGGGCATAGATGCGCCCGTTAAGACAGCTTCAAAGTTCGTAATGAGCGAATCTATGAAGAAGTTCGTTGATTTTTACTTTAAGATCACTCACAAGGAGAACCCGAGAGAAGTCTATACACTTTTCAGAGACAATCCCGAGACGAAGTTCTCTTCCAACAGCGAAGGCGTTATCCCCGAGAGCACGATCGACTTTAAGTCTTCGCTCAGCGATACCATCAGCGGCGTAAGCGGCATCAGCCAGGTTGCGAAGACCGGCGGCGCAGAACCTAAGATGTCTGCAGTTGCCATGTCCGCAAGGATCAAGAATGATCCTGCGGCAAAGGATGCAGCTCCTGCACATTCAAGACCCGCGGCTTCTGCAGCAGCGAAGGCAGCTCCCAAGGTCCCCGAAGCAAAGGCGCCTGAAGACAAGGCACCCGCAGCACCCGCTCCAGCCAAGAGCATCATCCCCGGAAAGGAAGCCGCTCCTGCCCCGAAGGCAGAAGAGAAGAAAGAAGCTTCTCCCGCTCCCGCAAAGAGCATAATACCGGACATCCCGAAAAAGCCTTCTGAGCCGCCGAAGGAGAAAGAACCCGACGGAGGAGAAGAGGGTTGAGCAAACGAATAATACTGGCAAGCGCGTCTCCCCGGAGGCGCGAATTGCTGTCTCTCATTACTGAAGATTTCGAGATAATCACCAGAGAAGTCGACGAGCGTTCGGCTGAGATCGAAATGGAAAACAGCGGTACGCCTGCTGGCCTTGTGAGTGAAGGCCTTGCACTTTTGAAGGCGAAGGCTGTTTTCGTTGACCTTCCCGAAGAAGAGAAAAAGCAGGTGCTTGTGATCGGCGCGGACACATCGGTCATCCTGGACAACGAGATATTCGGAAAGCCCAAGGACAAGGATGAAGCCGTATCAATGCTGACGAAGCTGTCCGGAAGGACGCATACCGTCGCGACAGGCGTTGCTCTGATCACGACTGAAAATGTGAAGTGTTTCACCGAGGATACCCCGGTTGAATTCTACGGACTGGATCAGTTCCAGAAGGACCTGATCGAAAGATACTGCAGCGGAAAAGAACCCTATGACAAAGCCGGCGCCTACGGTATTCAGGGCGGCGGCGCGCTCCTTGTTAAAAAGATCGACGGCGACTTCTCCAACGTCGTCGGACTCCCTGTCTCCAGACTGGCACGCGAGATGGAAACTATGATATATTGATAGATGGTTTAAGGGACCATTGAGAAAACAAAGGGGGTAGATGAGCGTGCATCTGGGGTGGCTTATAAAGCTTGGTTTATCCATCAGCGAAAATATCAGGGCACAGCAGGAGATTGAAAGAGCTCATGCTCTCGAAGCGCAGGCGCGCAGCGAGGCTATGGCTCAGTCCCAGCGTGCAAAGGCAGAGACCGCAAGCTATAAAAGGACTGCTTATGAGCAGAAGATCGCAAGGGAAAGCGTTGCGGTCGAGTGTCCTAACTGCGGTTCCACAAATACAAGAATCAGACTCGGTTCAGCCGGCAACTGCGCTTTCTGCGGAACAGCCATAAGAGTAAGCATGCAGGGTATCGCATATGTAGCGAGCCCGCTTGACCGCACTCAGGCTCAGGCTGCAGAGGAGATCAGGAAGAAGAGCGGAGCTGAATCATGACGGAATCCAAAAAAGACGAAAGCAAAAAAACTTCTGCAGGCAGTGTCATCAAGCTGATACTTATCTACATCGGTATATATCTTGTCTGCTCACTGATGTTCGTCGCTCTTTTCCATACGGGATTGCTCAAGAACATGAATGTCCTTATGTACAGGGGCATTGCTTTCATTGTGCTCACTGGTCTCATTGCGGCAATAGTAATGGGCGTCATAAAGAAATTCTGGAAGTTCGTCACCGTAAGGGACATCATCATGATGTTCGTGATCTTCTGCTGTGTTAACACGGTGCTCTTTACGCTCATTCCGGTTACGGTCGAGCGTTCCGTATCTGTCTTTATGCTCAGCTACATGGATGAGAATTCCGACAAGACGTTTACACAGGATTCCGTAGGTGAGATCTTTACCGCAAAATACGTCAACGATTACGGCGCTTTTGAAAAGCGTTTTAATGAACAGGTCGTAACAGGAACCATAAAGCAGAATCCTGACGGAACATATTCGATCACCGACAGGGGCCGCCTTATCGTATGGGGTTTCAGGACCTGTGCCAAATGGTTCGATACAGACAGACGTCTGGTATATCCGAACGAGAACTGAAAAGCTTTACTGCTTAACTTCTTTCCAGATCTTTGTCCATCCGCCGCTTGCTCTCTGGTACAGGTGTACCTTTACTGAGTTTCTGTCCAGCTTCGATATATCGATATCAACGGAGTATGTCGCGCCATTCTCTTCGCTTACACGTGTGAGCGCATAGTATGTGGGCGCGGATACCGATCTCTTGTCCCAGACATATACATAGACAACGCCGATGTCGTTGGGGTTCTTGAAGCCCGACGCGGTAACGGTCATGGTCTTTCCGTCTGCGGAGAACGAAAGGCTAGAGTCGCACTTCTCAGGCTTGTCGACTTTTCTCATTTTTTCGAAGACCGCGTAATTGGAGAAGAATCCCAATTCGGCATATACGAGGTGTTCCGCTTTCTTGGAATCCCTGGCATAGATCTCAAGCGTGCTGGGATTACCTGCCTTAAGGCTTGTGATCTCCAAAGTCGCGTTATAGATCCTGGAATCATCGAGTTCCATCTCGCACGAATCGATAACTGAACCGTCGGGTCCCTTCATACGTGCGACATAGCCCTTTGTTTTAGCGTTGATGTTCTCAGCACCGAAAAGTCCTACGAGGACATATTTCTTGGGACCGTCAGTACCGAACCTGATCTCGGTGTTGAGCGCGTGTGAATACGTGAGCGTATTGAAATCGAAAGGATCCCAGTTACTTATCTTTGTATTTACGAATTCAGAATTCTTGGAGAGCTCAGCGTTGACAAAATCTTCGCCGTATTCCTCGAAAAGCGTCTTCTTGGAAGAATAGAGGTTTGTTCCAAGGCCCAATCTGTCGCCTTCGATCTTGCATCCCATAGCGGCCAGTGTCGTAGGGAAGAGGTCGAGCGTGCAGAAGAGGCGGTTTCCGTTATCCTCACGGGTTACAGCCGGATTGATGACAGCGGTAAATGTCTTTCTGTCGTACTTTGCATCGATGCTGTTCAGGAAGTCCTTGTCCATCGTGAGATGGTCGCCGTTTAATACTATCGTGGTATTCTCGTAGAAATCCTGCTGCTTGCACCAGTTGACGAACTCAACGACCTGTCTTGAAGAGCAGGCCATGACATTTGCGTACTGTACGCCAAACTCGTCCTTGCAGTCCTCGCATACATAGCCGTCCTCAAAATGAGTGTCAACGGTCAGAAGCGTGAGATTGAAAGGCGCATCCTTTGAGGAGAGGTCCTTCAATTCTTCCTTTGCGAATGAGAAGAGCTTCTTGTCTTCGTAGCCCCACCATACGTAATAGTCTTTTGTGGGAAGCTTGCCGTTCTTAAGTGCGTAATCGTAGTCAAAAAGCTTGTGATTGCCGTGGGTGCTGTAGTAGACGCCGCGGCCGCCGAATTCAACGGGGGAGCCGACCATAAGCTCGTTGGTGTAGCCTTCTTTCTTGAGGATGTCTCCGAGCACTGTGGCTCCGGGATAGAAGGAATCCTGCTGTGAAGCGGCATTTCCGATTCCGCCGACTACCGGAAGTCCGGATGACTGGGCAACCATACCGCCCATCGTATATGTGGTTCCGAAAGAGACTCTTGCGCCGTTAAGGGTGTTCTTGTCACCGGAGAAACAGTCGTTTTCCATAGCGAGCTTGGTGAGTTCAGGAATGCAGTTGTAATCAAGCGCACCGCCTGACTGTTTGTCCGCATAGGTCATCTCCATGGACTCGAGGAAGATGTAGATAAGGTTGCGCTTTTTCTCGGGGAAGGTTACCGTGACCTTTTCGGGATCGGCATAGTTATCCTTTATGAAATCCGAGTTCACGCCCTTGGCGGCGAAATAGCCTATAACGTTGTATCTTCCTGCAAAGATGCATGCGGAAACAATGAAGAAAGCGGCAAGAACGCAGACTGTTGCAACATTTACCGCCTTGACCTTTTTCTCGGCCTTTTTCTTAACCATGACCTTCAGGACTACTGCGGCGGCTGTGACTGCCAGTGCAGGAAGAAGAGCTCTCAGGCAGAAGTCGACCAGAAGGTTTGAACCCGTTCCCGCGATCGGTGAGGTGATATGGAAGACTATCTGGTCGAAAGAAACGTCAGGCCAGACATAAATGGTCCAGTATATCGAAAACGAAAGCAGGGCCAGCAGGAATAAGGCAAGGATGAAAAGTATCTTTAAAAGGACCGATCCGAATTTCTTCATGCGTATCTCCCGTCAGAAAAGTCAGATCCTTCCGAAGCCGACAGCCTTTCTGACTTTCTCGTATTTTTCGGCCGCGATCTTGTTGGAATAGTCGCGTCCTGCGTCAAGGATCTCATTGATCCTTCCGCTGTTGATTATCTCGTTGTATTTCTCCTGCATGGGCATGATCTTCTCGACTACCGCATCAGCTGCAGCCTTCTTGAGATCGCCGTATCCGCCGCCTTCGAACTTGGCAACAGCGTCTTCGATGGAGCATCCGGAGAAGACGGAATATATGGTGAGGAGGTTGGATACACCGGGTTTGTTCTCTTCGTCGAACTTGATAACGCCGTCAGAGTCAGTGACTGCGGACATTATCTTCTTGCGGATGACCTTCTCGGGGTCGGAAAGGAAGACGGAAGCCTTGGGATTTGTCGTAGACTTGCTCATCTTCTGCTCGGGGTTCTGAAGGTCCCTGATCTTTGCACCGACAGTAGGGATGAGGGGCTCGGGGATCTTGAAGAGCTCTCCGTAACGGTTGTTGAATCTGATCGCAATGTTGCGTGCGAGCTCAACGTGCTGTTTCTGGTCGATTCCGGTAGGTACGTACTTGGGATCGTAGAGCAGGATATCTGCAGCCATCAGGTCAGGGTAGGTGACAAGACCTTCTGTGAAAGTCTCGTGCAGAGCTGACTTGGCTTTGAACTGGTGCATTCTCGTGAGTTCGCCGTGAGGCGTGTGGCACTCGAAGATCCAGGAGAGATTTGCGTGGTAAAGGTTCTCTGACTGGATGTATATATGCATATTGGGCAGATCCGGATCTACTCCGCATGCGATGTACATTGCAATTGCGTTGATGATGTTCCTGTGAAGGGCTTCGGGGTCCTGGGGAACCGTGATCGCGTGCATGTCGGGAACGAAAAGGAATGTCTCGTAATCGTTCTGGTAATTGACGATCTGGCTGATTCCGCCTGCGTAATTACCGATCGTGAGTGCGCCGCTCGGCTGCAGTCCCGTAAGAAGTCTGTCCATATAAATAGCCTCCAATATTAAAAACAAGGATAATATTATACTTACATTATAAGTTTTACAAGCAAATTGAACTTTGCTATACTCTCCCCTATGAAAAAAAGAAACTACATAGCACTTTATACCATTATCTTTGCCGTCCTGTCGGCAGCTTTCGCCTTAACGATCTACCTGAACGGCAAGACCCAGATCTGTAATTTCGACGGTGCGGGCCAGCATATCAAGGCCCTCATCTACTATTCGGACTGGCTTAAGACCCTGCTGCATAACCTGTTTGTCGATCACAGGCTCGAATTGCCGAGCTGGTCCTTCTCGATAGGATACGGTGCCGACATCCCCACATCGCTCCATTACTATGCGGTCGGCGATCCGTTTGCAATCTTCTGCATATTCTTTAATGCAAAGAACATGCGCATTTTCTACGAGCTTTCGATCTACGTGAGACTTTACTGCGCGGGCCTTGCTTTCTCATGGTTCTGCTTCGAAAAGAACAACCTGAAGATGACATACACTTCTGTTCTGGCCGGTACGTTCACGTATATTTTCTGCGCCTTCGCGCTGACTAACAGCGTCAAGCACCTTTTCTTCCTGACACCTATGGTATTCCTTCCGCTCGTATTTATGGGCGTTGACAGGATCATTAAGAAAAACTGCCCCTGGGTGTTTATCTTTGCTGTTTTCTTCTCGGCAGTATCAAGCTTCTATTTCTTCTACATGGTCGTATTCTTAACGGTGCTCTATGCGGCATTTGAGATGTTCATCCCTGTTAAGAAGATCGAAATAAAGAAGGCACTAGTAAACATCGGTCTGCTTGCCGGATACGCTATCCTCGGAGTCATGATGAGCGCTGCGCTGCTCCTGCCCGTTATCCTTTCTTTCTCGGGCGATTCCAGGACCGAGAACAAGGTCATCTTCGACATGCTCTATCCGGTCAGCTACTACGAGAACTTTTTATCCTCGTTCATTTCATTCCACGCCGTTGAAGGCGGTGAATGGGCTAACCTGGGATACGCTTCGCCTGCGCTTGTCGCCATCTTCATTCTCTACAGGGGCAAGACCGAAGAAGATGAGAAGAAGAGGCTGCGCGTTGCGTTTGCGGTGCTCACCCTGTTTCTTCTGATCCCTGCGGTACAGTATGTCTTTAACGGCTTGTCCTATCCTTCAGCCAGATGGCATTTCGGATACAGCATGCTGGTCGCATACATCCTCGTATACATGTGGCCCGAGCTTACAAAGATCACGGGCAAAGCCGCTAATTTCCTTGCTATCTGCTTCGGAAGCTTCCTTGCTCTGTGCGTGATCCTTCCAATGTCACGTACTGCAAATGCACTGATACAGCTTCTCATTGCCGCAGTTGCCATCACGGTCAGTCTGATCTTTGCTCTCAAGGACAGTGAGAAGAGACAGAAGTTTGCCCGCATATCAATGCTCGCAATATGCATCATTTCGATCGCGGTCAACTCGGTTTTCGGCTTCATGGAGTTTTTCGATCCGAACACGGCACCCACCACACTTGATATCAGCCAGGTCGCCAACACCATAGCTCCCGAGGAAGCCGAGATAATAGCGGAAAATACGGACAGATCGTCTTTCTCGAGATACACATATGTTGACGGCGACATCATTACTTCCTGCAATGATGCCATGATCTACGGCCTTTACAGCACCGGTTACTACATGAGCATGGTCAGCCCCGCAGTGTCTCAGTCTTATGCTGAGAATCTGGTAGAGCTCAAGATGGTCTCGAGGTTCGTCGGACCTGATTCAAGAACGATGCTCGAAGAACTGGGTTCGGTCAGATATGTTGTGGCAAACAATTCCGCGCTGGTGCCTTACGGTTTTGAAAAGACCGTCGACGCCGCGGGAAAGAACACGGGCAAGAAGTACTCCGTATATGAGAACAAGAATCCGCTCCCGCTTGGCTATACCTATGAGAAGATCATCTCCAGAGAGACGTTCGATTCCATGGAGGTATCCGGCAGGCAGGAAGCAATGCTTCAGGGCGTTGTATTAGACGGCTACGACAACTCTCTCGGCTTCGGAAACGCTGATGTCAGACTGACCGGAGAGAAGGTCAAATACACCGTTACCGGCCTCAACGGTATCGTGAAGGATCAGGACGGTTCGTTCGTTGCGCTTAGCAGAAATGCGACTGTTAACCTGGCTGTCAAGACACCCGAGAACTGCGAGACATATCTCGGTATAAAGGGAATGAAGTATATGGGCATCAGCGAATATGATGCCCTCCAGCTCAACGGAAAGTGGGATTCCAAGACTCCCGAAGAGCAGAGAAAGATAAAGAGCGATCACAGATATTACGTCGAGCCGACAGCACAGATGTTGTCAGTCAAGGCGTTCGGAGGCTCGGGTATTTCGCTGAAGATCTTTAATTTTGTTACTCAGAAGTACCAGAGATATAACGGCCGTACCGATTTCTTCCTCAACCTGGGATACAGCGAAAAGTCCAGGAACATGATCACCATCACGTTCCCTGAGCGCGGCAAGTATTCCTTCGATGAGATGTATGTGTTCTGCCAGCCGTTCCCTGATTATGATGAGCAGATAAACAAGCTCAAAGAGAACGTTCTCGAAGACGTCGATCTGCATCAGGTCGGAAATTCGACGGGACGCGTCAGCGGAAAGATAACATTAGACAAGCCGAAGATCCTCTGCCTGACGATTCCTTACTCAAAGGGCTGGACGGCATATGTCGACGGCAACAGAACAAAGATATATCAGGCTAACTCGATGTATATCGGTCTGCCTCTGGATGCAGGCACACATGAGATCGTGCTCACATACAAAACACCGGGTTCCCAGATGGGAACGGGTATCTCGGAGATCGGTGCCGCCGTCTGCATAATGCTCTTCATTGCACGCCGCAAGAAGGCAGCAGACGCGAAAGCCTCAAAAGACAAGAAGTGATCTTATGCTGTATGTGCTGACCGCCCTTAAATGTGAAGCGGCAGCTATAGAAGGGCTGCCGGGCAAGCATATCGTCACCGGCGTCGGAAGCTTCGCGCACAAAGCTCTTGAAAACATTGAACTCACGTCATCAGACAGCGTTCTGAATGTAGGCTGTGCAGCCGGAAAGACCGGCGGGTGTTACCTCATAAATTCCGTAACCGATGAGAAGTCGGGCAGGAGGTTTTATCCTGACATGCCCGGATCATTCATACTTCCCGAGATGCCTCTCATCACAGCTTCAGGTATCGTCACGGAACCTGAACCGGGCTTCCTTTATGATATGGAGGCTTCCATTATCTGTTCATTCGCGAAAAAGAAGACCGCTCCTTCAAGGATCGCCGTAGTCAAAGCGGTGTCCGATGACGGAAGCAGGAGACCTTCGGCCGGCGAGGTTACTTCGCTCCTGCGAGGCTTCAGAGATGAGATAAGCCGTGTCATTGAGTATCTTCTGCCCGGGGAAGATCAGACAGACTATATGCCTTTGCCTTTGTCCGTTGCGGATGAACTGAAGCTGACTCAATATATGAGGCTTGAGTTTGAAGACCTCGTGCACTACTGCGTCGTTTCCGGAAAGATCAGGAAGCTGGAAGCAGTGCTGGACATGCTGCGCAAGGAAGGAACGGTTCCCGTAAAGGACAAGCGTCAGGGAAGGAGGGTATTGGATGAGATTTTCGCACGTTTACGTTGAAGAAAAAGCAAGACGGTATCCTCTGACTGATGAGATACTGAAAAAGACGGGCGATGCCGTCGTAATACCGGTAGAACACTACAAGGATATCTTTGACAGACCGAGGCAGGACCGGCAGGCGCAGAAGAAAGCACCTGCTCTCATCCTTGCTGTAAGGGAAGGGAGCCGTATATTCAGGGGCGCTCCTGTCTGCCAGTCTTTCGGACAGCGCAATTTCTATTATTCAAGCAGTGTGATGAACTGCCTTTTCGACTGTGAATACTGTTATCTGAAGGGCATGTATCCTTCTTCAAATATAGTTGTTTTCGTGAACTTCGAGGACTACGAAGATGACGTCTCAAAGCTGCTCGCAGAGGGCCCGCTTTATGTCTGCGCATCCTACGACACCGATCTCATTGCTTTAAACGGTCTGACGGGACTGGCGGACAAATGGACAGAACTCGCGCAAAAGCATAAGGATCTTCTGGTCGAGATGAGGACCAAGGCTGCCCCGAAGCAGCTTAAGAATGTGCCCAATGTCATATATGCTTTTACGGTCTCGCCCGATGAGATAGCCACAAGATACGAGAAGAACGTGCCGTCTGCAGATGACAGACTTGATGCCGCCGCCAGGGCGGTCGATGCAGGATGCAACGTCAGGCTTTGTTTTGACCCCATGATACTTACCGATAACTGGCGGGACGTATACGGAAAGTTTGCGGACCACGTTGCCTCAAAGATAGATTTCACCAGGCTCACGGATGTGAGCGTCGGCTGCTTCAGGATCTCAAAGGAATATCTTTCTTCAATGCGAAAAAGTATGCGGAATTCCGAGATTGCATGGTACCCTTATGTTATAAGGAACGGTGTCGCCCAGTATGAGGAGGACACCGACAGACAGATGCAGGAGTTCATGCGCGGACTGCTCGCCCGCCACATCGCTGAGGAGAAGATATTCACATGGAACTGAAAACCGCGATAGTTACAGGCGCTTCTTCGGGTATCGGATACGCGATATCGGAAATGCTCTCCAAAGAAGGATATAAAGTATACGGAATAGGCAGGGTCTTCAAAGGCGATGTCTCCTTTTTTGAAGAGCGCATCTCAATGGATATCAGAGACACCGGAACACTTCTTGCGAAGCTGTCAACGATAAAGGAAGTTGATGTACTGGTCAATGCCGCAGGCAGCGCTTACTACGGTCTGGTCGAGTTCATGACGCCCGAGCAGATCAGCGAAATGTGCAGGACGGACCTGGAAGCTCCGATGATAATAACTTCTGCATTGCTTCCGAAAATAAAGGACAAAAAAGGTTATATTATTAACATAGCATCCGTGACTTCCACCCGGATCAACACCCACGGAGCCTGCTACGGTGCGCTCAAAGCGGGTCTTAGAAGCTTCGGAAGGAGTCTTTTCGAGGAGGCAAGGAAGCACGGAGTCAAGGTAGTGACGGTCTGTCCGGACCTGACAAGAGGAACGAATCTGTACAGAAATGCGGATTTCGAGCCTTCCGACGATGACGGATGCTTCCTCATCCCTGAGGACACCGCCGAATGCGTAAAGAACATTCTCGCCATGAGGGACGGTGCCGCTGTTACGGAGATCGAAGTCAGACCGCAGCTCAACCGTGTGGAAAAGAAGCAGAAAGGATAAGCCATGAGAATTGAACTGAACGACGGCTGGGAATTTACCCCGAAATATAACGATGAACTCTGCAGTCCGATCTATAAAGTCGGCGATGCTGTCCCCGTGCGTATCCCGCACAGCGTGAAGATCACGCCGTTCAGTCATTTCGACAGTAAAGAATACGAGATGATCTCAGGCTACAGAAGGGTGACGATGCTTCCCCGTGAATGGGAGGGCAAGCGCCTTATCCTGACATTTGACGGAGTCGCGCACTGCGCGGAAGTAAGGGTCAACGGATCCTATGCGACCGTGCACACCTGCGGATATACGGCCTTTAAGGTCGAGATCACCGATCTTGTTACATTCGGAAGAGACAACATCATCACGGTCAAGTGCGACTCCAGGGGCAGCAACAACATCCCGCCGTTCGGAGGCCTGACCGATTATATGACCTACGGCGGCATATACCGCGAGGTCCATCTTGATGTTATAGACGGCATGTATATCAAGGATGTTTTCGTGACCGGAGACAAGGACGGAAACGTCAAGGCTGCAGTCAATCTTGATGGCGAGGATCCTAATGCCAAGGTCAAATATCTGGTCCGTGATATTGAGAGCGGTGAAGCCGTTAACCAGGGTGTTTTTGAGGAGGGGACTGCCGAGTTCTCTATCACCAACGTAAAGGTCTGGGATATCAAATCGCCTAATCTGTATTCGTTCGAGTGCACGTTGATGACAGGTGACGGGAATATCGATACCAAAAACATCACGTTCGGATGCAGGAACGCGGAGTTCAGAGCTGACGGCTTCTATCTCAACGGACAGCGTGTTGAGCTCAGGGGTTTGAACCGCCACCAGAGCTATCCTTATGTCGGCTATGCGATGCCTGAGAACATCCAGCGCCTCGACGCGCAGATCCTCAAGAACGAGCTCGGCGTCAACGTCGTAAGGACTTCACATTATCCCCAGTCGCAGCATTTCATTGACGAGTGCGACAGGATCGGTCTGCTGGTGGTTACGGAGATGCCCGGCTGGCAGAACATCGGAGACGGGTCCTGGAAGCAGCAGGCGATCACCAACTGCCGCGAGATGGTCGAACAGTACAGAAACCATCCGTCGATAATCGTATGGGGAGTCAGAATCAACGAGTCGAAAGATGATGACGAATTCTACAAGAAGACCAACGAGACCGCGCGCGGGTGCGATCCCACAAGGCAGACTACCGGCATCAGGAATCTCGAGAAGAGCTCTCTGCTCGAAGATGTCTATGCGTATAACGATTTCTCCCATGCGGGCTACAACGCAGGCGTAAAACCCAAGAAGAAGGTGACGCCTGATCCTGAAAAGGGATACTTTATCTCGGAGTTTGGCGGCCATATGTATCCCGCCAAGGCTTTCGATCCCGAAGAGAACCGCCTCGAGCAGGCCCTGCGCCACTGCAACGTGCTCGATGCCGTGGCAGGCGAGGAGGATATCGCGGGCGCTCTCGGCTGGTGCTTTGCCGATTACAATACCCACAAGGAGTTCGGCAGCGGTGACCACATCTGCTATCACGGCGTAACGGATATGTTCAGAAATCCCAAGCTTGCAGCATCGGTCTATGCGTCTTCGCGTGAGAACGAACCGTTTGTCACGGTGAGTTCGTCGATGGATCCGGGCGAGCACCCTGCGGAGGACCGCGGCAAGATCTATATCTTCACGAACTGCGACAGTGTGAAGATGTATAAGAATGATATTTTTATAAAAGAATATAAGCATAATACGGATATATATAAGAATCTGAAGAATGCCCCGATCCTGATAGACGATTTTATCGGCGACAGGATCGAAAAAGAGGAAAAGTACGAAGCATCTGATGCGCAGCTCATTAAATATGCGCTGAACTTCATGGCAACGGGCGGCGAGAAGATGCCGTTCGGGAAAAAGATGAAGCTCGGCTTTGTGATGAACCGCCTGAAGCTGACCTCGGATGACATGATGGCCCTTTTCCAGAAGTATGTCGGAGACAGGGGCGGCAAGGCTCCCGTTTACAGATTCGAAGGCATCAAAGACGGTGAGACGGCCGTTACCGTCACCAAGGCACCTGCTACTGAGATAAGGCTCGAATGCGCCGCGAGCGCATCGGCCCTTAAGGAAGGTGCGACTTACGATGCCCTGGAGGTCCGCGTTAAGGTTACGGATGAGTACGGCAACGTCATGCCGCTCTTTAACACGCCCGCAAAGGTCACCTGCAAGGGTCCTGTAGAGCTCCTTGGCGGAGGCGGCACAGGCACGGCGGTTGACTGTGACATCTTCGGAGGCCAGGGCGGCTTCTATGTAAGGACCGTGAAAGACGGCTGGGGCAAAGCCGAGATCAAAGTCTCGCTTCCCGGAAGAGATCTGACTGAAATTATACGGATAGAGGTTCTAGAAAACGTCTGATCTTCTCCTTGCCGGGCACCACAATATGTGTCCGGATTTCCCAAAATTCTGTCCTCATGTACGGGGCATTTCAGGGGTAGAATTTCCCTGAAATGCCCCGTATCAATGTTTTTTGCGGAAATATTTCATTCTTGTTACAAATTGACTACAGCCACAAAATATAGGGGTTTTCACTTGACTTGACCACAATATATGGGTATCCTTTAGGAGCGCCTCGAGGGAAAAGCGAGGCGTTTCGCACCTAAAAAACCAGGTTTTGCGAAGGAAGGGAACGGCAGGAATGAGACTCGGCGGAATTCAGAAACTTACACTTTTGGACTACCCCGGTACCGTCGCCTGCACGGTGTTCACCCTAGGCTGCAACATGAGATGTCCTTTCTGCCATAACGCGCTTCTCGTTACAAAGACGGAAGAGGCAGAAGTGTATCCCGAAGAAGAATTTTTCGCGTTTTTGAATAAACGCCGCGGAATCCTTGACGGAGTGTGCGTCACGGGAGGCGAGCCGCTACTGCAGAGCGACGCCGGCGAATTCATAGCGAAGATCAAGGCCCTGGGCTACAAGGTAAAGCTTGACACCAACGGTTCCTTCCCGGACAGACTCGAAGAGATCTTAAAGTCCGGCAACGTTGATTATGTCGCGATGGACATTAAGAACTCTCCGGAGAAGTACGCGGAAACAGTAGGGATTCCCGGCTTTGATGTATCGAAGATACAAAGGAGCATCGAGATAATAAGATCTTCAGGGATCGAATACGAGTTCCGGACCACAGTGGTCGCACCGCTTCACAATGGAGAAAGCATCGCGGGAGCAGCGCAGATGGTCAAGGGGTCACCTAAGTACTTCCTGCAGAACTTCGTGGATTCGGGCAATCTGATCAGCGGTGAAGGGATGAGCGGACTCACCGGTGAAGAACTTGAGAACGCGCTCGCAAAGGCAAAGGATTTTATCCCGCAGGCACAGATCCGCGGGGAAAAATAAAAAGGAGAGGCAACATGTACAGTATCATCAAGAGGGACGGAAAAGTCGTAGATTTCGACTTGAGCAAGATTTCCGGAGCGATCGAGAAGGCTTTCGTAGCGCAGAAGAGGGAGTACAACAAGCAGATCATTGATATGCTCGCTCTCAATGCGGTATCCGACTCGGAGAAAAAGGCCGTTGACGGCAAGGTCGATGTCGAATCGATCCAGGACAGCGTCGAGTTTACGCTTCAGAAAATGGGTTATGAGGACGTAGCAAAGGCATACATCCTTTACAGAAACCAGCGTGAGAAGATCCGTAACATGAATTCCGCGCTCCTCAACTACAAGAATCTCGTTGACAGCTATGTCAAGATCGAGGACTGGCGTGTTAAGGAGAACTCCACCGTTACTTATTCCGTAGGCGGTCTCATCCTCTCCAACTCGGGTGCCATCACAGCTAACTACTGGCTCTCCGAGATCTATGACAAGGAGATCGCTGACGCTCACAGGAACGCGGATATCCATATTCACGACCTTTCAATGCTTACAGGCTACTGCGCGGGCTGGTCACTCAAGCAGCTCATCCAGGAAGGCTTAGGCGGCATCACAGGCAAGATCACATCCGCACCCGCAAAGCATCTTTCCACACTCTGCAATCAGATGGTCAACTTCCTCGGCATCATGCAGAACGAGTGGGCAGGCGCTCAGGCATTCTCATCTTTTGATACTTACCTCGCTCCTTTCGTACAGATCGACAATTTAAGCTACAAG
>JAEEGJ010011806.1_pt1 | contig 21969 bp, 17 predicted proteins | sample 8958761 | NCBI WGS metagenome assembly JAEEGJ01 (sample SAMN16246546, study PRJNA631951) | gut metagenome | biome: gut microbiome; feature: rumen; material: RS-attached | host: Bos | place: Iran: Karaj | collected 2018-10 | reverse complement strand
AATTACTACAAGCTTCAAATTCCCCATATTTACCTTTTCTAATAACCATAGGACTACCACATATAGGACAACTCTCACCCGTTTCAACAGCTGGTTTCTTTTCCATATTCTTAAAAGCATCTTCTACTAAAGGTTCAAACTTATCATAGAATTCTCTTAATACTTCAATATTATTTAATTTATCATCAGCTATTTCATCTAAATCATTTTCCATATTAGCAGTATATTCTACATTAATTAAATGACTAAAATATTCTTGTAATCTATCAGTTATATCAAATGCGGTATCTGTAGGTACAAATTTCTTTTCAACTATATTAGCATATCCACGTTTCTTTATAATATCCATAGTTGTAGCATATGTACTTGGTCTACCTATACCTAACTCTTCCATTTCTTTAATAAGTTTAGCTTCTGTATAACGAGATGGAGGTTGTGTAAAGTGTTGTTCTTTAGTTATTTCATTTGACACTATTACATTTGATTTATATGTATCTAGTGGTGGAAGCACTGTATCTTTAGTATCTTCATAATCACTATATACTTTTAAGTAACCATCAAAAAGTATAACTTGACCAGTTGCTTTAAATTGATAATTATTATTATTTAAAATAACTGTAGTATTTTCAGTCTTAGCATCTTTCATTAAAGATGCAAGTGCTCTATAGTAAATTAATTTATATAGTTTATATTCATCTGGTGATAAATAAGTCTTAATAGATTCAGGTGTTCTATTAATATCAGTAGGTCTAATACCTTCATGAGCATCCTGAACATTATCACTTTTCTTAGCTTGTTTTACGTATCCCACGTAATCTTCACCATATTTACCTTTAATAAATCCATAAGCATTCTTAACAAATTCATCAGATATTCTAATAGAATCAGTACGCATATAAGTGATTAAACCGACAGTTTCTGTTCTTAAATCAATACCTTCATATAGTTTTTGTGCAACACTCATAGTTTTCTTAGCATTAAAGTTTAATTTATTAGATGCATCTTGTTGCATAGTACTAGTTGTATATACAGGTTTAGATTTTTTACTCTTTTCTTTCTTATCTACACTTTCTATTTCAAAAGAGTTAGATAATTTATTAAGTATTTCATTAGCTTCATATTCAGAAGTAATCTTTATATCTTTATGATTATAGTTAAATAACTCAGCGTTAAATTTAACAAAATCAGCACTTATAGTCCAGTATTCTTCACTTACGAAACTATTAATTTCTCTTTCACGATCTACTACCAATTTTAAAGCTACACTTTGTACTCTACCAGCACTAGCTCCGCTAGTTTTAGCTTGTACAATATTACTTAATCTAAAACCAATAATTTTATCTAATATTAATCTAGTTTTTTGACTATCAACTAAGTTTTCATCTATCTTACGAGTATTATTAAATGCTTCTTTAACAGCATTCTTTGTAATTTCATTAAATACTACACGATCATAATCTTTATCTTTTAATCCTAGTACATCATATAAATGCCAAGATATAGCCTCTCCTTCACGGTCAGGGTCGGTTGCAAGATATACATGTTTAGCATCTTTGACTTCTTTTTTAATATTATCAATAACTCTTTTTTTACCTTTAATTACAACATAATCAGGTTTAAAGTTATTGTTAATATCTACTCCAAAACCATATTTACCTTTTGTAGATAAATCTCTAATATGTCCTACTGATGCTACTACTTTATAATCACTACCTAAGTAATTACCTATTGGTCCAGTCTTATGTGGTGATTCGACGATTACTAAATTCTTTGACATAGTCCACTTCCTTTGCTATTTATTTATACACTATATTTTTTTGTATGTCAATTATAATATACAACGAAAGTATATCAAAATCCTTTTTATTATTAATATTTTTTGATATAATTATATAGTACTAAAAGGAGAGGAAAAAATGGAAATAAGAGAAATTAGTGAAAACGAGTACTCTGATTTTATTAAAAGTTTTCAATATAGTTCTATTTACCAAACAGTTGAATACGCATCTGTTATGAAAAAGCAAAACTATAATTACTTATTTCTAGCAGCTTACGAAGGAAATACTGTTGTAGGTGCATCCTTACTACTTATTAGAATTAATAAAGGATTCCAATATGCATATGCTCCAAGAGGATTCTATATAGATTATTCTAATAAAACACTTTTAATGAATTTTACAAAAGAGTTAAAAAGATTTTTAAATTCTAAAGGTATAGTAGCAATAAAAATATCACCTTTAATAATAAGAAATATACTAAATAAAGAAGGTAAAGTAATAGGAACTAATCCAAGTTATGATATGATATTTAATAATTTAAAAGAATGTGGTTACTATCATTTAGGATATAATAAAGGTTTTGAAGCATATAAACCACGTTTTGAAGCTGTTCTAGATATATCTAAAGACTATAGATTATTATTTAAAAATATAAAAAAAGAATATAAAACTAAAATTAGATCTGCTGAAAAGCAAGGTATAAGAATATATAGAGCTAATTCTAATGAACTTTCTTATCTATATGATTTAATAAAAGATAAGTATCCAAGAAAGTTAGATTACTTAGAAGATTCTTTAAAATATTACGGTAAATCAGATAAAATGGATTACTATTATGCAAAACTAGACACTAAATATTATATTCAGTTAATTCAAAAAGAATATACATCTAAAGAAGAAGAATGTAATAGATTAAATAGTTTAATACTAGGTAATAAAGAAAATAGTAGTTTAATAGGTAGAAAAATGGACGCTGATAAACAGTTATCTATCTATAGAAATAAACTTGTAGAAGCAACTGAACTTCTTAAAAATCATCCAGAAGGACTTGTTCTAGCATCAGTACTTATTGCTAAAGAGCGTGATGAGATTCAGTTATATATGGATGGATATAATCCACATTATAAATCATTTAATGCTAAACATATCTTACTTTGGAAGATAATTGAAAAGTATTCTAAATTAAGATTTAGAAGATTTAATCTAGGTGGAATAGCTGATATTACTAACGATAAGTATAAAGGATTATTCCAGTTTAAAACAAACTTCGGTGCAAACATTGTAGAATACATTGGAGACCTAGAATTAGTAATAAACACTTTAAAATATGCTATGTATAAACATAAATAGACATTAGTAAAAACTAATGTCTATTTTATTTGAAAGTAATATTTTTGAAAGATAAACACATTTATGTAAAGAAAAAAGGATATATATTAATATATCCTTTATTTTTATTAAATTAATTATTTAATAATTTCTGAAATGTTACCAGAACCAACTGTTCTACCACCTTCACGAATAGAGAACTTAGTTCCGTTTTCGATAGCGATTGGGGCAATTAATTCAACTGTCATTTCAACATTATCTCCAGGCATTACCATTTCAACACCAGCAGGTAACTCGATAACACCAGTTACGTCTGTAGTTCTGAAATAGAATTGTGGACGATAGTTTGTGAAGAATGGAGTATGACGTCCACCTTCTTCTTTGCTTAATACGTAAACTTGAGCTTTGAATTTAGTATGTGGAGTAACTGTTCCTGGTTTAGCAAGAACTTGTCCTCTTTCAACTTGTTCACGTGAGATACCACGAAGTAATACACCAGCGTTATCTCCAGCTTCAGCGTAATCTAATTGTTTACGGAACATTTCAATTCCTGTAACAACTGATTTTTGAGTGTCTCTTAATCCAACGATTTCAACTTCATCGTTAAGTTTTAAAGTACCACGTTCAACACGACCTGTAACAACAGTTCCACGTCCTGTGATTGTGAATACGTCTTCGATTGGCATTAAGAATGGTTTGTCAGTATCATGAACTGGAGTTTCAATCCATGTATCAACAGCATCCATTAATTCATCAATCTTAGAAGTCCATGCTGGATCTCCTTCAAGAGCTTTTAATGCAGAACCACGAATGATTGGAGTGTTATCTCCATCGTATCCGTATTCAGATAATAATTCACGAATTTCCATTTCAACTAAATCTAATAATTCAGCGTCATCTACCATATCGCATTTATTCATGAATACTACCATACGAGGTACACCAACTTGACGTGATAATAAGATGTGTTCACGAGTTTGAGCCATAGGACCATCTGTAGCAGCAATAACTAAGATAGCTCCATCCATTTGAGCAGCACCTGTGATCATGTTTTTAACATAGTCAGCATGTCCTGGGCAGTCTACGTGAGCATAGTGTCTCTTATCAGTAGAGTATTCAATGTGTGCAGTATTAATAGTAATACCACGTTCTCTTTCTTCTGGTGCTTTATCAATGTTTGCAAAATCAACAGCTTGATTTCCATTTTTTCCTGCTAAACATTTAGAAATAGCAGCAGTTAATGTAGTTTTACCATGGTCAACATGTCCGATTGTACCAATGTTAACGTGTGGTTTTGAACGGTCAAATTTTTCTTTTGCCATTTAAATTTCCTCCTCTTTTTTAATTACTATTTTATTTTATAATAATACTTGGTATTTTTCAAGTATTTTTATAACGATTTATTAGTTGTTTGATCCATTTTTCTTAATAATTTGTTCAGTAATATTCTTTGGTGTTTCTTCATAATGATCAAATACCATTGTAAATGTTCCACGTCCTTGTGTATTAGAACGTAAACTTGTTGCATAACCAAACATTTCAGCAAGTGGTACCATAGCATCAATTGCTAAAGCGTTTCCTCTTGATTCTTGTCCAAGTGGACGTCCACGACGTGATGTAATATCACCCATAACGTTTCCAAGATATTCATCTGGAACAACAACTTGAACTTTCATAATTGGTTCAAGAAGAACTGGTTTACATTTTTTAGCAGCTTCTTTTAAAGCTAAACTTGCAGCAACTTTGAAAGCCATTTCTGATGAGTCTACATCATGGTATGAACCATCAAATAATGTTGCTTTAACGTCGATCATAGGGTATCCAGCAAGAACACCAGTTTTCATAGCTTCTTGTAATCCCTTATCAGTTACTGGAATGTATTCACGTGGAACAACACCACCAACAACTGCATCAACGAATTCATATCCTTTATCTGGATTTGGTTCGAATTTAACCCAAACATGTCCATATTGTCCACGTCCACCAGATTGTTTAATATATTTACCTTCACAATCAGCAGTAGCAGTTAAAGTTTCACGGTAAGAAACTTGTGGTTGTCCAATATTAGCTTCAACGTTGAATTCACGTTTCATTCTATCAACGATGATATCAAGGTGAAGTTCACCCATACCAGCGATAATAGTTTGTCCTGTTTCATGGTTAGTAGAAGCTCTGAATGTTGGATCTTCTTCTGCTAATTTTTGAAGTGCTACAGCCATTTTATCTTGATCTGCTTTTGATTTTGGTTCAACAGCAAGTTCAATAACTGGTTCTGGGAATTCCATAGATTCAAGAATACATGGATGTTTCTCATCACATAAAGTGTCACCAGTTGTAGTATTTTTAAGTCCTACAGCAGCAGCGATATCTCCTGCATAAACCTCAGAAATTTCTGTACGGTTATTAGCATGCATTTGAAGAATACGTCCAACTCTTTCTTTTTCATCTTTAGTAGCATTTAGTGTATAAGAACCAGCATCTAATTTACCAGAATATACACGGAAGAAAGTTAACTTACCTACGAATGGGTCAGTCATAACCTTGAATGCTAAAGCAGCGAAAGGTTGGTTATCATCAGGATGTCTAACGATTTCTTTACCTTCTAAATCTACACCTTTAATTGATTCAATATCAAGTGGAGATGGCATGTAATCGATAACTGCATCAAGTGCAAGTTTAACACCCATATTTCCTAAAGCAGTACCACACATAACTGGGAAGAATTCAACTGCAAGTGTACCTTTACGAATACAATGTTTGATTTCTTCAACAGTTGGTTCAGTACCTTCTAGGTATTTTGACATAATGTCATCATCGAACTCAACTACAGACTCAACAAGTTCCATATGTTTTTGTTCAGCAAGATCTTTAAGATCAGCTGGAATTTCGATTTCAGTATATTCTTCTTCTGGTTTACCATCGAAATGATAAGCTTTCATAGTTACTAAATCGATAACTCCATTAAATTCATTTTCAGCACCAATTGGCCATTCAATTGGTTTTGCATTTACACCTAAACGATCGTCAATAGTTTTTAAACTATATTCGAAACTAGCACCCATTTTATCCATCTTGTTACAGAAGATCATACGAGGTACTTTAAATTCAGTTGCTTGTCTCCAAACTGTTTCAGTTTGAGGTTCAACACCAGCTTGTGCGTCTAAAAGTGCAATAGCACCATCAAGTACACGAAGTGATCTAGAAACTTCTACAGTAAAGTCTACGTGACCTGGAGTATCAATGATGTTTAATCTGTGTTTTTTCCAGAATGCTGTAGTAGCTGCAGATGTGATTGTAATACCACGTTCTTGTTCTTGAGCCATCCAGTCCATTTGTGAAGCACCATCATGTGTTTCACCAATTTTATGGATTTTCTTTGTATGGAATAAAACTCTTTCAGTGAATGTTGTTTTACCAGCATCGATATGAGCCATTATTCCGATATTACGATAGTCTTTTAAGCTATATTCACGAGCCATAAATAGTTTCCTTTCTTAGAATTACCATCTGTAGTGTGCGAATGCTTTATTAGCTTCAGCCATACGATGAGTATCTTCACGTTTTTTAACAGCTGCACCTACACCATTAGATGCATCAATAATTTCATTAGCTAAGTTTTCAGCCATTGAATGTGCTCCTCTTAAACGAGCATATTGAACTAACCAACGAAGAGCAAGTGCTTCACTACGGTCAGCTCTAACTTCAACTGGAACTTGATAGTTAGCTCCACCAACACGACGAGATTTAACTTCTAGAGCTGGTTTAATGTTTTCAAGTGCTTTTTCAAATACTTCTTCTGGATTAGAACCAGATTTTTCTTTGATCATATCGAAAGCATCATAAAGGATAGTTTGAGCTACACCTTTTTTACCATCTAACATTAATCTATTAATTAATTTTGTAACTAATTTAGAATTATATATTGGATCTGCTAAAACGTCTCTTTTTGTTGCACGTCTTTTACGCATAATATTCCTCCTCTCGAATTTAATATATTGTTAATAATTTATTATTTAGTTGATTTTGGTTTCTTAGTACCGTATTTAGAACGACCTTGACGACGTTTTTCAATACCAGCAGTATCCATAGTTCCACGAATAATGTGATAACGAACACCGATTAAGTCCTTAACACGTCCACCACGAATTAAAACAACGCTATGTTCTTGTAAGTTATGTCCTTCTCCTGGAATATAAGCAGTAACTTCCATTCCATTACTTAATCTAACACGGGCATATTTTCTTAAAGCTGAGTTTGGTTTCTTTGGAGCCATAGTTCCAACACGAGTACAAACACCACGTTTTTGTGGAGAGTTTTGATCAGTTTGTTTTTTGTCTTTACTATTGTAACCAACATTTAAAACTGGAGCTTTACTCTTTCTAACTTTATTACTTCTACCTTTTCTTACTAATTGATTAATTGTAGGCATATATATCCTCCTCTCTCTTTACACACATCCAGGTGTTTCATTTTAACACTAATTAAAGATTTGCTTCGCAGCAAACCTTCTCAGTTGAATGCAACAATATATTATCATTTGATATATATAAAGTCAAGCATTTATTTACATTTTTTAGTCACAATAACCACTTGTTTTATAGTTAGGACAACTAATATATGATTTATAGTTTATACCACCATTATTTGTAATAATAGTATAACCTGTACAAATAGATTCATCTTCATTATTTTTAATACTATCTATGTATCCATTTTCTTTTAAAGTAGATGATTTTACATATAAACTATCATTCTTATCTAAATATTTATAATTATCATTAAAATACTCTTTAGCACTCTTAGATAATTCTTTTTCAATATCAGAATAATTTCCAACAATAGTTTTGTTACTTTTAGCTTTTACTGTATTATCTACTCTTGAAATAGTACCATCTTTATAATATTTAGTATATGGATTTTCATAATTATATGAACTACCAGAGTTATCATATAAAATATCTCCTACTAAATGATTAAAGAAAGTAAATGCTGTAAATATTACAAGTACAGTAAAACCTAAAAAGATAAATAATTCAATAATTCCAAAACCCTTATTATCCATCAAAACCACTCCTTTAAAATAAATCTATTTGTTTAATATTTTCTTTAAATTTATATAATTTAGCAGGTCTTCCATTAAAACCAATATTCTTTTCATTAGTATCTTCTATTAAATTAAGACCTACAAATTTCTTTCTAAAGTTTCTTCTATCAAAAGTCTTACCAAGTATTTGTTCATATACCTTTTGTATTTCAGGTAAAGTAAAGTCACTTGGGAAAAAAGCTTTTAATGTATTTATATTAACTATCTTACGTTTTAAGAATTCAATATTTTTCTTTATAACCGCTTCATGGTCATATGCCATTTTAGGAATATCATTTATTGGAAACCACTCACTGATAATATTAGGTCTATCTTGTCTTTTAATGACCGCACTAACACTATCAACAATACCCATAAATGATGTTGCAATAACTCTTTCTTCAGAATTTCTATTAAGTGCACTAAAAGTATAACACTGCTCAATATATACATTAAGTAGTCCGGTTTGATCTAGAAGTGCATCTGTAATATTATTTTCTAAAGTTTCATTATTCTTTAAACCATCACCTGGAAGACTCCAGTATCCTTTATATGGATCAGTTTGTTTTCTAATAAGTAATACTTTAACAATACCTTTATCCACAGTGAAAATAGTGATTAAAGATTCTAGGTAATTAATATATTCTTTAGTAAAAATATCCATAAAAACATTCCTTTTCTAAGCAGGTATTATTTTATATGATATCTTAATATTTGTCAAATATACACTAACTAACTTTCTTTAGTATAAAGTAACTACATTCATATGCACAGTATGTTTTAATATAGTCATCTATCTTATCATATGAGTTAATTTCATTCTTAAGTTTATTACCTTTATCACAAAAACCTTTTAGACGAAGTTTACCATATGACCAGTCTCCAAATAAGTAGTCATATACTTCAAAGTAATCAGTATACATTTCTGTAATAACTGATGTATCAATAGCATCTTTATAATCTTTTACTACTTCATACTCTATATCATTAATTTTAATTTTCTTTTCTTTTGACATTTTAATACTCCTTACCAAATGCTGCTGAAATTTTTTCATATATCGTATAGTTTGAATTACCATTCCATGTAATAAAACCATGTCCTAGTCCCGCATCAACAAGACCTCTAACCTGTTTTTCAATATAATCAGATGAAACGTATACATCAGGTTTTGTTTTCCAATATGGTGTATTATATGCTGTTATCCAAGTTCTAACATGTGCTGGAGTAGGTATTTCTTTTTGTCTAGCAGCTGCTGTTTTACCCCAGTTTAACATAGTACTATATGGATTAGTCCAGTAAGCACTATTACTTCTATCAAAATGATCAGTATATGGCATAGCACTTATTACATCTACTATATTAGATATAGCAGGCCAGTACTGACCATATGCTGTTACATAATCAGATGAAGATTCTCCAAATACATCTACCGATAAATAAACATGATCTTTATGTATTTCATCAGCTGCGTAATATAAGAAATGTTGTACAGCTTCAGCTTTTTCTTCATTATATGTATTTCTAAAATTATATCCCCATTTAGAATAATTCCATGAACTTTCTGGGAAACGAACGTAATCAAATTGAATTTCATTAAATCCAAATAAACTTACCGCTTCTCTAGCAAGTTTAACATTATATTCCCAGGCTCTTCTGCTATATGCACTTACCCATCCAGTACTATTACCAGATGTGCTTAAAATACATTCACCTGAATTATCTTTAGCATAAGTACTATCATTAAAAAGTACAATTCTACCTATTACATATAATCCTGATTCTTTAATCTTTTTAATAGCATTTTTATATGTATCGATAGAGTTCATAGCACTATTATAACTAGACATTGTATATGATTTAGCTACTTCTGATTTATAAGCAAGTGCACCATCTTTTATATCCACTACAAAAGCATTTGCTCCTGCTTTTTTAGCTAAATTAATATATTTATCAATATCACCTAATATATATTTAGTACCAGCTAAATAATAAGTTTTAGTTTGATCTACAAATGGATTATCTTCAAATGTAGGTTTTTCATATGGATAGTAATCTAAGTTTTTAGGAGAACCTCCATATAATTCAAATCTATACTTACGATCTTTATGTTTATCATAAGTGCCGTTTTCATTATATACTTTATCTGCTTCTTCTTTAGTATCCACAGTATACTTAGCATATATGTATCCTTCAGTAGTATCATTTATTTTAACCTTATACATATTTACTGAACCATCATCATTTATTTTATCAAAACCAAGTATTTCTAACTTACTACCTTTTTTACTATATCCTAATATATTAGAACTTTCATTATCTTTATAAGTAGTTAAACTGGTTCTAACATAAACTTCTTTTTGTTTAACACTATCTTCATAAGTAGTAGATATATCTTCTGGATTCATATAGTACTCTTCATTTTCATACTTAACTTTACGATATAAGTCATGATTACCTTCATCATCTACTTTATCATAAACATCTCCAGTTAAAGTTATATCAGTACCTCTTATTAGAGAAGTCGCAACTGAAAAGTCTTTCATATTATATAAATCTACTGTTTTACCAAGTGAACTAGTAAAAGCTTTTATATCTTTAGAAAGCAAGGCTTTAACATTAGATTTATATAAATATTTATAGTAAAGCGCAAGAGAGCCTAAACACATTGAAAACATTATTGAAATAATAAGAAATATTTTAAAAGTAAGGCTAACTCTTCTCTTTTCCATATTGCCACCTCATTATTAATATTATTATAACATAAAAAGGACTTAAATTAACTTTAAGTCCTCTTTTTTAACAATATTATATCTAAAATTATTAATACCAAGTTCATGATATAAATCTAAGTCTTTATTATATCTTACCTTATTATTATATATATACATAAGTCCATTATGTTCTTTAATAGGATATAGGTTCTTAAATCTATCTTCTAAGTATCCTTCATTTTTTAAACTATAGTAATTAAGAACATTAAACTTTGATACCATAAGCTCTTCCCTTCCAAAGACAATCATTTCTAAATTAGGATGTTTATGATACCTAGTATTATAACAATTAATAAGTTTAGCAATTTGTCTTTCGTTTAATTCATAAGAAAGTGTTACTTTATTTACTCCCATACTATGAAGAAGAGCTACACTATATGAATTAACAATATTTAAAGAAAAATCAGTATCAATATCTTTATATTTATAAACACTACCAAGTTCAGATACAAGTATATGAGTATCATATTCTTTATATACAGGTTTAACTCTAGGTAATTTTAAATATATATTATTATATTTATCCTTATATTTATTAAATACATCCTCATCTACATAAACCATATTATATTTAGATAAATCAGTATTTAAAAATGCTTCTTCATCTTCAATATAAACATTCTTATTATAACTTTTAGGATACTCCTTAACTTTTCTTTTATATTTTCCTTCTTTATAACTTCTATTAAGTTTCAATCTTTCACTATCTAGTTTAAGAAGTGCTAGTCTTCTAAGTTCATTAAGTTCTTTTATAGGAACAAATAACTTTTCATTATAGTCAGTTTCTATAGATAAAAACTTATATACAGTATCACCTGTTTTATTAAGCTGTTTAAGTACCATATCAGAAGTACTAGGATTATTAATAGCCTTAGTAACTATATTATCACTACTTACTTTAATAGTATGAGTACTATCTCTTACTTCTAAAGTCATAATCTCATTTTCTTTAATAGTAATCTTACCATTAATAAAGACATATCTTTCATTTTTATTTATAAGTGATTCAATAGCTTTATTTAGTTCATAATCAAGTGTTTTAAGTACTACTAAGTTTTCTTTTATATTATAAGGAGTCTTAATACTAATAGTATCTCCAGCATTTGCAGTTTTAATACTACTACTTCCTTTATACATGTTAGTAACAATAAATCCAGTATCTTCTTTATCTACTATTCTAATACCATCATTAATACTAAGTTTTTCACTTAATTTAATAGTTATAAAACCATTTTTAGACTTAATAATTTTTCCTATTTCTATACCCTGATGATTAGGTCTAACTGGATTAATAAAGTCATTATTCTTTTCATAGAACATAAATCCTTTTGTATATAATCTATTAAAAGTAACCATTAATTTCTTTATATCTTCATCATCTATTTTAACTTTTTTATTTTCTAAATAACTATCAATAGCCTTCTTATAAAGAGATACAACTAAATATACATAACTAGGAGATTTCATACGTCCTTCTATCTTAAGACTATCTACTCCTATTTCAATTAATTTTCCTACATTTTCTAAAGAATTTAAATCTTTTGTACTTAAGTTATATTCATAGTTATTAACCTTTTTCTTATCACTATCAAGTACATTATATTTTTGACGACATGGCTGAGCACAAGTACCTCTATTACCACTTCTTCCGCCTATTATAGAACTCATTAAACACTGACCAGAGTAAGAAATACAAAGAGCACCATGTACAAATATTTCCAGTTCAATATTAGTATTTTTCTTAATGTTTTCTATATCATCAATAGTAGTTTCTCTAGCAAGTACTGCTCTAGTAAGTCCTAAATCTTCTACAAATTTAACCCCTTCTAAAGTATGAATATGCATTTGAGTAGAAGCATGTACATCAAAATCCGGATAAGTTTGTCTAATTAAATCCATCATACCTATATCTTGAACAATTACAGCATCAACATTATTCATATATAAAAATTCAATATATTTCATAAAGTTTTTCACTTCATGTTCATAAATAATAGTATTAACAGTTACATAAATTTTTACACCATATTTATGTGCAAGTGTTACTGCTTCTATAATTTCTTCGTTACTAAAATTATTAGAAAAAGCTCTTGCTCCATAAAAACTTCCTCCTAAATAAATAGCGTCACACCCCGCAGCTATCGCTGCTTTTAAACACATCATATTTCCAGCTGGCGCTAAGATTTCCGGTCTCTTCATATTCATCACCGACCTAATTATAACAAATAAAAAAGATAAATGAAATATCATTTATCTTATCCATGACGACCTCCGCCAGATGAGAATCCTCCGCCAGAACTTCCTGAGCCAGAGAAACCTCCTCCTCCGCCACTACCCGAGCTAGACGAATGAGTATAAGAAGTAGTTCTAGATCTTAAGAACTGATCAGACTTAACTGAGTAGTTAGTCTTACCTTCTTCAATATAATCAGTTGCATTAGTAGCTTTCTTAATCATTTTATGTTTAGAAGCCATAATTATCATTACAATAATAGTAATAATAACAGCTACAAAACCAAGCATTGCATAGTTAGCTTTATAAGGAAATACTATATGACCAGTATCATCTATATAAGCATCTTTATAGGCATCAGAGATACCATTATCATAACAAAGAGTCATCTCTTCAATATACTTTTTAAATCCTTCATAGTATTGCCCACTATGAACTAAGTCATATATATGATCTAAAGTAATACTAAGTTCAGATGGAGTAATATAAAGCTGAGCTTTACCAAATGAGAGCGCATCATAATATGGATCATCTTTATATGTATTTCTAAATAAAAGTACACCATCATAATTTTCTGTACCCATACCAAAATCATTATAATCGTAGAAATCTGTTGCGCGTGTAGTATTTGCATAATCATTAGTATAAGCAAAATCATCAGTAAATATTACCATATCAAATCCAGTTTTATCTCTAAAATCATCAATCATTATTTTTAAACTTGCTTCTTCAGCAGGAGTTAAAATATCTGAAAAGTCATAGATTTTAAAACTAGCATCAACCTTAGGAGTATCAAGAACATTACTTCTATTAGAATCAGTAATCTTCCATTTCTTATTAACACCTAAGTTATCTAAGGTAGTTCTATCTTGAGTTTCAGTAGCACTACCAGTAATTTCAGTATTATATGCTATATGACCAGTATCATCTATATAAGCTTTATCATATGAAGATGGTTTACCATTTTCATAATATTTAGTCATATCAGCTATATATTTAGAAAAGCCTTCATAATAATGAGATGAACTTATCTCATTATATATATCATCTAATGTAGCATCAAGTTCTCTAGATGGAATATAAAGCTGAGCTTCTCCAAATGAGAATGCATCAAAATATTTATCAGCCTCATAAGTATTTCTAAAAATCATAACACCATCATAATGAGTCGAACTCATACCAAAGTCATTATAATCATAAAAATCAGTAGCATATGTAGTATTCTCATCATCACGAGAATATGATTTATTATCAATAAAGATAACCATATCAAATCCAGTTTTCTTTATAAATTCTTCTATTTGTTTAGATAATTTCTTTTCTTCATCATCAGTTAATATATCTGAAAAATCATAGATTTTTTCAGAAGCATCAACTTTATATGTTGCAAGTACATTTTTCTTATTGTTATCAGTAATTTTCCATTTTTTATTAACACCTAAGTTATTTAAAGTATTTCTATCATAAGTCTTAGGAGTTTTAGCATATGTACCACTTAAAGTAAGGAAGAATATCGAAATAAATGTAATTAAAATTAATAATTTCTTTTTCATATAAACCTCCTATTTATTAAATAGATACATCACATATGATATTGCAAGTAAAATTGCAAAACATATAGCAAATACCATTACTGAATACATAAGTAAACGCTTTTTATCAATAGGAATATTACCAATAAACTTACCAGTTTGACCATTCATAGCAAATGTATAATACTTATCACCATATTTAACATTTACCATCCAAACAGGGAAAAGTGCATATTCAAGTTTTGTTTGTTTAGCAACTAAACCATTATTAGTTATTCTCTTAGAAGAATATCCTACACAAGAAGAAAGTACTTCTGTTTTAGCAGATGTAAGAGTTCTTTCTGCTGCATCTTTAAACAAATTCTCGTTATTTATATCATATCTTTCAGCTAAAAAACCTGATAAATAAGCATGGTTATAATCAACAACTTCTTTATAATTAAATGGTTCAATAGAATTCATTATAGAATCATCAAATCTAGTAGAACCATCTACTGGAACTCTATCAAAATCCATTGTTAAATTTCTTTGCATTTTATAATAATCAGTCTTAGTATATGTAGTATCACCAGATGACCAAGAAGATACTTTTTCACCTGTTAAATCAACCTGTCCAGATACATTTATATCATAAAGCCAAAAAGGTATATATACACCTGTTATCTTTTCAATATTCTTTTCATTATTAAAAGACCTAGGCATTAAAGGATGTCCTTTAGATAAACCTTTAAACTTTTCAATAGCTGTTTTCTTTTCTTGCTTAAATGGAATTATATAATCTGGTGCGAACTCACCAGTTAACTTATTCTTTAAAATTGCTGTATTACCACAATATACACAGAATGTAGAAGCAGTTTGTTCATCCGCAACAATTTGTGCTCCGCAGTCCTGACATATATAAGTAACATAATTAGTGTCATCTTCAGCTTTGTAATTACCGCCACTTTTTACATCGTTATAATCGGCATTACTAGCATTATTATGTTTTTGCATCTCCTCTAAAGTAAATTCACTATCGCAGTAGCGACATTTCCATTTACCTAAAGTAGGATTAAAAAATATTGCTGCTCCGCAAGAAGGACACTTATTATCTAATACTTCTTTAGCCATATCATCACCCTATAATTAATTATAACATAACGAAATAAAAAGACCTATAACTCTTTTAAAATAATATAATTATCTTTCAATTTTCTTACCATATATTTAACATTTATAAATATACAAATCATTTACATTTTAAGCATAAACAAATATAAAAAAATATGGTAAAATTAGTATGGTGATATGATGAGTATTAAAATAAAAATATTATTAATAACACTTGTTATAATACTATTAATGGTAGCTATATATTTATACGCTACGATTATAGGAACATCAGGTTTTTATGTAAAAGAATATCTAGTTAAAAGTGATAAGTTACCAGAAGAATATGACGGATTCAAAATAGCACATTTATCAGATATTCACTATGGTAATAGAAGTACTAAAAAATCCGATATCGAAAAAATAGTAAAAGATGTTAATAAATTAAAACCGGATATAATCGTTATAACAGGAGACCTAGTAGATGACGAAATAACTAATAAACAGTACGAAGAATTAGTTGATGCATTAAGAAGGTTAGAAGCTACTTCCGGAAAATATATTATCGATGGAAATCATGATTATGGTTATAAAAAATGGTCTCAGCTTGTAGAAGATGCATACTTCACAAATTTAAATGATAGTTATTTAACTATATTTAAAAATAGTAGTAATTCTATATTTCTAGCAGGAGTAAGTAATAATACTTATTCAAAGAAAAAGATTACTGAAAAAACAGAAACTTTATATAATTATTTAAATAGTGAAGAATATAAAAGTTCATTTAGTATATTACTCCTTCACGAACCAGATTATATAGAAAAAATTGATTATTCAAAATTTGATCTTGTTTTAGCAGGTCACTCTCACAATGGTCAAGTAAGACTTCCTTTTATAGGACCACTTATTCTTCCTAACGGGTGTAAGAAATATTATGATGAGTATTATAAACTTAAAAATACTGACTTATATATTTCAAGTGGTATAGGAACAAGTACACTTCCTATAAGATTATTTAATAGACCATCATATAATTTCTATAGATTAGTAAAAAAGACTACAAAATAATGTAGTCTTTTTCCTTTATTTACAATAAAAAACTCTTACCAAAGTAAGAGTTAATATTCAATCTGGTGGAGGATAAGGGACTCGAACCCTTGACCCCCTGCGTGCAAGGCAGATGCTCTAGCCAACTGAGCTAATCCCCCAGATGCGAATATAGTATAGCATCATAATAAACAAGATGTCAACATAAAAATAATAAATGGTCGGGAAAACAGGATTTGAACCTGCAACCCCTTGGTCCCAAACCAAGTGCTCTACCAAGTTGAGCCATTTCCCGATAATTAATGGTGCGCCCGACAGGAGTCGAACCCGTAACCTTTTGATCCGTAGTCAAACGCTCTATCCAATTGAGCTACGAGCGCATAACACATATAAATAATAAAATGGTGGCTCCGAGTGGGATTGAACCACCGACACCAGGATTTTCAGTCCTGTGCTCTACCAACTGAGCTACAGAGCCAACAAAAAATAAAATGGCGGTTCCGACCGGGTTCGAACCGGCGATCTTCTGCGTGACAGGCAGACGTGATAACCACTACACCACGGAACCAAATATGGTTGCGGAAGAAGGATTTGAACCTACGACCTTCGGGTTATGAGCCCGACGAGCTACCAAGCTGCTCCATTCCGCGATATTTATAATAGAAATGGCGGAGACTTAGGGATTCGAACCCTAGCGCCGGTTGCCCGACCTACCGGTTTTCAAGACCGGACCCTTCAACCACTTGGGTAAGTCTCCAACTGATTCCTGTCTCTTCATTTCAAAAGACAAATTGATTATAGCATAAGTATTTTTAATATGTCAATAAAATATTTACAAAATTTGTTATTTTTTAAGGGTTAACCTCGTATATAAATTAAAAGCGACTTTCGTCGCAAATAATCGTAATGGTGCCTAAGGCCGGACTTGAACCGGCATGGGATTTGACTCCCGCAGGATTTTAAGTCCTGTGCGTCTACCAATTTCGCCACTCAGGCAAATAAGAATGGTGTCCCGTGCGAGATTCGAACTCACGACCCTTTGATTAAAAGTCAAATGCTCTACCGGCTGAGCTAACGGGACATATTAATTTTTAAAAATGGCTGCCTCGGCTAGATTCGAACTAGCGCATGCCACAGTCAAAGTGTGGTGCCTTACCGCTTGGCTACGAGGCAATATACACAAATAAGAGTGGTGGAAGGAGATGGATTCGAACCATCGAACCCGAAGGAACAGATTTACAGTCTGCCGCGTTTAGCCACTTCGCTATCCTTCCAAATCAACCATTTTATGTAGACATAATAAATGGTGCCGGAAATAGGACTTGAACCCACAACCTACTGATTACAAGTCAGTTGCTCTACCAATTGAGCTATTCCGGCACATCATGGTGGGCGATATAGGACTCGAACCTATGACCCCCTGCTTGTAAGGCAGGTGCTCTAACCAACTGAGCTAATCGCCCGAACAAAATTCAGTTGACGTAATTAAATATAACATTTTCATTTTACCTTGTCAACACTATTTTGCTATTTTTTTATTATTTTTTCTTGTTTTTTAAGATTTTCTTCAATCCAAATTGGCAATTTATATTCAAGAGTTTTAAACCCAAGACTTGTTTCTTTTATAATTCTTTTAGGAGTATACGTTCTCCTTTTATAAGAAATATTCTTAATACTTAACTTAACATGGAAGTTTTCTTCATCTACTTCAAGTACTTCAGCATAGATTGTATCCCCTACTTTTAAGTAGTCATTTATGTTTTTTACATATCCATGAGAAATCTCTGATATATGAATCAATCCATTATAATATTCATCTAAAGAAACAAATGCTCCATATTTTTCAATACCAGTTACAACGCCTTTAACAATTTTGCCTTTTTTGTATGGAATCATTTGCAACACCTCACGTCAATTATAACATAGCAAAAAAACATTTTAAAGTGTTTACTTATAAGTCTATTTAATATATAATACGCAGTAGGTGATGAATATGACAAAAAATAAAAAATCTGAAGAAGAAAAATTAATAATAAGCATCATTGATCAACTAAGACCATTCTTAATAAATGATGGTGGAGATGTTCAATTTGTTAAATATGAAGATGACATAGTCTATTTAAGACTTATGGGAGCATGTTCAAACTGTGATATTATGGATTATACTTTAAAAGATGGTATAGAGGCTGCACTTAAAGAAGAAATACCAACTATTAAAGGAGTAGTAAACGTACCAGATGAAGAGTAATTTATTTACTCTTTTTATTTTTTATTAAAACATTTTCATTATTTTTTATTTCTTTAGTAAATATAGATTCTTTAAAATAATAATCTAATATATAAAAATTATTCTTAGTTCTAGTCATTGCTACATAAAATAATCTTCTTTCTTCTAAAATCTTATCTTCTTTAGGAAGCAAGCTTTTTCTTATAAAAGAATCTTCTCTATTACTAGGAAAAGAATTATCTTTATTAATTAATAATATAACATTATCATAACCAAGTCCCTTAGATGCATGAATAGTTAAATGTGTTATAGGAGTATCCTTACTCTTTTTATATATAATAGTATCTTCTTTTAATGAAAAGTAATCTCCTAATATAATATTTATATCTTTTTTATATCTAGAAAGAATTAATATACTTTTTTCTTTTCCATAATTTTTTATTATCTCATCAATAATCTTTTTCATCTTATAACTAGGATTAAATACGTAGTAACAAATAACAATTGGATACTTAAGAGATTTATTAGACTTAAGTTCTTTTATTATTTGTTTTTTATTTTCCATAATAAAAGATCCTGCTACTTTAATAAGTTCATTACTATTACGATAGGTACTAGTTATTTTATACATAGTAGCGTTCATATCTTTTTTAAAGTTTAAAAATAGATTATTATCTGACCCAGCAAAAGAATATATTGCCTGCCAGTCGTCTCCAACTACTATCATCTTTATATTATATATAGAGCATATTTTCTTAAGTAGTAAGTATCTATTTAAAGATATGTCTTGAAACTCATCTACTATTATATATTTATATGATATATTTACAGCTTTTGATATTTCTTTAGAAAGGATAATTAAGTCTTCATAATCTGTAAATCTATAATTATATTGATATTCTTTTATAAATAGTAATATATTCTCAAGATAGACATAATATTTACTAAAAATACCCATATCTATATCCTTTTTACTATTCATTCTATATAAATTATAATTTTCCACCGTATAAATAATAAAATGCTCTATGTCATTTCTATATCTTTTAGATTCTTTTTTATATACTTTATCTTTCTTTAAAAGTTTAATTAACTTTCTAGTATCTTTACTTCTTAAAATATAATCTCTTATTAAATAATTATAGTCACTTATTAAATCATATCCCCAGTTAAACTTTTTAATAATCTTAAATGCAAAACTATGAAATGTAGATATATCTACATCTAAATTAAAAATATTATTGATTCTATCTTTAAGTTCATTAGTAGCTTTATTTGTAAAAGATATTATAAGTATATCTTTAGGATTAATATTTTTCTTTTCAATAAGATATTTTACTTTTGCGGTTATAACAGTAGTTTTACCTGCACCTGCTCCTGCTACTACAATTATATTTTTATTATCATCAAGTACTACTTTTTTCTGCTCTTCATCTAGTTTTATATTTTCATCAGTATCTTTAAATATATTATCTAAATAATCTTCCATATATATAATATATTAGATAGATACTCTATATCCTTTTTTTCCAAGAAAAAAGTTAGATTATTTTTCAAAATAATCTAACTTCATATTTTTTCTTATACGTCTCATTGTTTCTTCAGCTTTATGTTTAGCATTTGCTGTACCTTGTTTAATAATTTCTTCTACTTCTTCTGGATGTTCTTCATAATACTTACGACGCTGTCTAATAGGTGCTAACATAATATTCATTTTTTCAATTAATTCTCTTTTACATGCTACGCAACCTCTAGCACCACTTTTACATTCAGAACAAATAGTTTTTAAATCATCTTTATACTTAGTAGTATTATTATCTTCATCTAATTTATCACTAATTAAATTGTGATAGTAATATACCATACAAATATCTGGATTAGCTGGATCATCTTTTTTAATTTTATTAGGGTCTGTTACTGCACCCATAATCTTTTTAGATACTTCTTCTTCAGTATCTGCTAAATAAATAGCGTTATTTAAACTCTTACTCATTTTAGCATTACCATCTAAACCCTTAATACGAGTATTTTTAGAAAGAACTGCATCTGGTTCTTTAAAAGTTTCACCATATATATTATTAAATTTTCTTACTATTTCACGTGTTTGTTCAATATGTGGAAGTTGATCTTCTCCTACTGGAACAACATCTCCATCAAGTATAGTAATATCTGCAGCTTGGCTTACTGGATATCCTAAGAATCCATATGTAATACCTTCAGCATTAGATCCGAAGATTTTTTCTTTTTGAAGTGATTCAAATTTAGTTGTTGGATTACGATAAAGTCTCGCTACTGAAACTAAATTAGAATAGTAAACAGTTAATTCAGCAGTTTCAGGTATAAGTGATTGTAAATATATATTTGAATATTTAGGATCAATACCAACTGATAAATAGTCAAGTGCTAACTCTTTAACATTAGCTCTTACTTTATCAGGATCATCAAAATTATCAGTTAATGCTTGTACATCTGCTATAAGAATATATGTTTCGTAATCTTTTTGCATTTTAACTCTATTTTGAAGTGAACCAAAATAGTGACCTAAGTGTAGTTTCCCAGTAGGTCTATCACCTGTAATTAATATTTTTTTATTTTCCATATTTTTCTCCTCCTAATTATATATAATAACTAAGAATTGCACCATCGTTTCATAAAATCACCTGCTTACATGAGAATATTATAACATAAAATGTACAAAGAATGAATATAGACTTTTTTATCTATATATTATAAAATATATAATAGGTGATACTATGAAAGAGTGGTACAAAAAAGAGGTTGCAACTGTACTTGAAGAAACTAACTCTGGAATAAGTGGTTTAACTTCCGAAGAAGTTAAAATAAGACAAGAGGAACAAGGTTTAAATATAATTCCTAAAG
>JAEEGJ010011794.1_pt1 | contig 21988 bp, 16 predicted proteins | sample 8958761 | NCBI WGS metagenome assembly JAEEGJ01 (sample SAMN16246546, study PRJNA631951) | gut metagenome | biome: gut microbiome; feature: rumen; material: RS-attached | host: Bos | place: Iran: Karaj | collected 2018-10 | reverse complement strand
TCTCCGCCATAAAATAAAAGCCACGGCCCAAGCCGCAGCTTTATTATACACTATATACCTAGTTGTTACACACACTTATTATGGGACCATCCCTATCCGCCCGCTCCGCGGCCAGGGCTGCCCGAACTCCACAGCCCTCTCGCTAGCGCGAGCTAGGAAGGATTGTAATCGGCTGGCGCCGATGCAACAATCATCGCTGCTTCTCAATAAAATCAGAAAATCTTGGCAGCAATAAACTAATATATCCATACTTAGATGTGTCAATCACACCCTTCTTTTCTAACCTATCTCTATATGTAGAAAAAAGACTCGACGACATCTCCAAAGCATCCCTAAGCTCTTTTGTACGTTTTTCCTCTTTACCATCAAACGCCAAAAGTACTTTTCGATCCGTTTCAGATAATTCACTCCATATCTTTTGATATACATACTCCTCAAGATACTGTTCATATTCAGGAATAATCTCTTCTAATGATTTATCCTTATTCTTCCACTGAACATAGCCTAAAACTTGATAGGCAAATGCATATCCTTTTGTTTCATCAGCCATCTTCTTAGCTTGAGTAATATCTATATTGAAAATCTTTTTATAACTTTCTTGAATAGCGCCAGCATTTAGGGGTGCTATATGAATCTTTGGTGCTCTGTACAAAAATGTAAGGCTCTTTTCATTCTGAAGATTATAAATATTCTCGTAAAGTCCGGTCATTAGCACAAATATATCTAAATCTTTTCTGATGAATATTTGGAAAGAGTGAGCAAACACCCTCATAGTTTGACTATTTGTCACCTCATCCAAAAGAACTAATACTTTTTTCTTTTCCTTTTTCAACAGAGATAGCATCTTTTCAATGGCCAAATCTACATTATAAAACTGCTGACCGCCTTCAATACTTAACCCTATTCCTAAAAATGATAAATCTATTTTAGCCTTTAAGAACAAAGGATGTGTTTCCGGCAGATTATATAACTTAGCCGCCAACTGCTCCAATAAATCTAGCTCAGGATTCAATTCAACGCATATCCAGTTTGCATCTTCTTCCTGCAGTTCTTTAGCTATGCTAGTCATTAGTACAGTTTTCCCTGCGCCTCTGACACCAGTTATCATGTACATCATGTTATTAGCTATTTCCCCTGAAAAGCTCTCGACAACCTCGTGCGACTGCTCAAGTCGTGATATATATGTCAGTGGCTGCCTTCCAAAAGACAATGTAAATGGATTTGCCATACTCTTTCCTCTATAACTTTCTATAACTTTTAATTTCTTCTATAACTTTCTATAACTTTATTTTTATTCTATAACTTTCTATAACTTTTTGCAATTAGATGTTTATATAAAAAAAACCGTGGTGCGTCAGCACCACGGCATGAATCCTCTATTCCCCAAACACAGCTAAATAATCCTTCTGGAAGCGCTCGATGCCAGCATCTGTAAGAGGATGCTTAGCCATAGCCTCAATGACTGAGTATGGAACTGTAGCAATATCAGCTCCAGCAAGTGCGCAGTCATGTACATGAATTGGATTACGAACAGATGCTGCAATTATTTCTGTCTCATAACCATAAATATCAAAAATATTTGCAATATCACGTATAAGTTCTATTCCTGGCATGTTGATGTCGTCTAATCTTCCGAGGAATGGTGACACATATGTTGCTCCAGCGTTTGCTGCAAGAAGAGCCTGATTAGCTGAGAAAATAAGAGTTACGTTAGTCTTTATCCCTTCAGCTGAAAGAACCTTTACTGCCTTAAGTCCTTCAAGAGTCATAGGAATCTTAACAATCATGTTAGGATGAAGAGCAGCTATTTCACGACCTTCCTTAATCATGCCCTCTGCGTCAACTGTAGTTGCCTTTACTTCTCCTGAAATAGGACCATCTACTATAGATGCAATTTCCTTAAGAATCTCCTCTTGGCTGCGGCCACCTTCCTTAGCAATAAGTGAAGGATTTGTTGTTACTCCACAGATTACTCCAAGATCGTTTGCTTTTCTAATATCCTCAATTTTTCCAGTGTCTACAAATAATTTCATTAATTTAATCTCCTTTATTGTCTTTACACATATCATTACAAATGATACTATTATTACATACTAAATATGTTCAGATGCATTTAGCATCCAAAAAGCAACCCAGTTTTCTGAGTTGCTTTTTTGTTTATCAATATCTTCTATGCTAGAAACTCTTTTATCTGCTTATCCATTACATCACTGACATTTACTCCAGTAAGGTAAGCCACAGACCACTCTACAATCTTCTCCATTGTAGTCTCTACATTCCATACTGGGCTCCAGCCGAATGTGCTCTTAAGCTTGCTGCAATCAAGCTTGAGGAAATTAGCCTCGTGTGGGCCACCGTCATGCTTATTCACCCAGCTAGCCTTATTAAGTTCAGAAGCGCCTGCCTCGACAGCTGCATTCCACTTATCACAGAAAAGTTGAACAAGCTCACCTGTAGTCCAGCAGTCGCTGTCGTTTGGTCCCACATTATAGCTGCTAGCAAATGCCTTGTCCTTGTACTGAGCCTCAGCCACCATAAGGTACGCCATAACTGGCTCAAGCACGTGTTCGTAAGGACGTGTAGAATATGGATTTCTAACTATGATTTCCTGACCAGCTGAAACTGCACGGATGCAGTCAGGAATAATTCTATCATTAGCAAAATCGCCACCGCCGATTACATTTCCGGCACGGCAAGTAGTAACAGCTGGCGCATCGATGCCATACTGCTTCTGGTACTCCTCGTCAGTGAAGAACGAATTCTTGTAGCTAGAAGTAACAAGCTCCGAGCAAGACTTAGAGTTAGAATAAGGATCAAATCCGTTGAGCTCCTCGTTCTCGCGGTAGCCCCACTGCCACTCCTTGTTAAGGTAAACCTTGTCAGTTGTGACATTTACAAAAGAACGAACACTTGGAGTGCGACGAACCGCCTCGCAGATGTTTACAGTTCCCATGACATTTGTCTCGTAAGTGTAAACAGGGTCCTTGTAGGAATCGCGAACGATTGGCTGCGCTGCCATGTGAATCACGATTTCAGGCTTAACCTCCTCAAAAACCGCCACCAAATGTGCCAAGTCTCTGATGTCGCCCTCGATGGAATTCATCTTTGACGCCAAGCCGCACATCTCGAAAAGACTAGGGTCTGTAGGTGGCTTGAGTGCATATCCAGTTACGTCCGCACCGGCGTTGATAAGGGCCTTGCACATCCAAGTTCCCTTAAAGCCAGTGTGACCTGTTATTAAAACTTTTTTACCTTTATAAAAATCTAAATTCACCATGTTATTCTCCTTTAAATAATTAATGCACAAATAATTGTTCCGTCTGCACACTTTTTCATTAATATCAATTACTCAAAATTCTTGGCAAACCTTCTTCAGTACCCCATTTTCTAAATAACATATTCTCATATTCAGTATTTAATCTATCTACATAGTCATTTAAACTACTAACTGTATCATCATCGATGAAAGCACCATCATTCCCAGTATTATTTCCTTCATAATTGCTGTAACAATTAATTACTTTTTTGGAAATGCTATTTATTCCAAATGCCTTCGTGGAATCAAAATTTACAAACGCAACACAATTTTCAATCTTTCCACTCACGTCAAATGCTATTCCTCCAACAGCATAACCATATAATATTCCATTACCATAACAATTTAATATGTTTCCGCTACCGTGACATGCAAAAACACCAACTTCACTTCCTCCTAACCAAGCGTTATTAACATTGAGATTAAGAATCGTTCCATCGAGATAAACAAATAAACCTACATCTTCATCATTATAAGATAAGACATATAAGTTAGTAATTGTATTACCTTTACCGTCATATACCCCTTTGAAAGAACATTTAGCACTATTAGCTATAGGTGTAAAATTGTTAATATCAGACAAATCAATATTTGATTCTTGTGATATATAACATCCTTTGAATGTTATACCAGAATTTACTAAATTACTAAACAAAACAAGATCATCCACCGATTTCACAACATATGGACTTTCAGTTGTACCCTCTCCTTTCAAGCAGAATTTTCTATCTAACTTTATTTTACTATCACTGATATTCCAGTTTACAAATTTTACACTTCTTGCAAACTCCGACTCTTCTGCAATTAAAGTACTATTATAATTATTTAATTTTATTTGAATTGCTCTCAAATATTTATCACTATTATCATTAATATACGATACATCATCTTCATTAATCAAATATGCCGGTATATCTATCAATCCGTCCAAATGAAAATTATTAAAATCTGAGCCATTATAATTTGTTAACATTCCAGCTTCATATAATCCCTGACAACTTGAATCAGTAATGCAATTATAAACATTCCCAATAAAATTATCTGCTATTGAAGCTGCATATTCACCTGACACCTCACAATTATTAGTATAACAATTAGCAATATAAGCATCTCTACTTCCTTTTCCCACAGTTATTACTGCAGCATTATCCGCCATAAATGAACTGTCAGAAACTATTAAGTTTACTACTGTACCCTCCAAATTATAGAAAAGACATGCGGTATCTTTTTTATGGCAGCGTATATTTGTTATCGAATATCCATTGCCATCATAGATACCATTAAAATAATAATCTTCTTTTAAATTACCAATTGGACTAAATTTATTGTCTGACAAATCTATAGTATCCATCTGTTGAAAATAAACATTTTCAAAATCTACGCCTTCTTCAACACAATATGCCAAAAACAACAAATCTTCTTTTGAATCTATAATAAATGGGGATTCTTGTGTTCCCATTCCACTTAACCCAGTATAATCATCAGCTAAACTCGCACTATATTTATCCAAATACTTTTCGAGCATCTTAACATTATCTATTTTTTGATTCTTACTCGAAACCTCATCCACAGAGTATGTAAAAATAATGATACCCAAAGATACTATTATCGGAATGATTGGAATAATTATATTAAGCTTTCTATTCAAGTTAAATCTCTCAGGCAAATTAAAACATATAATAGAAGTTAATAATACTAACATCCCTATATTATTTAAAAATGTTGGTATAGATATTTTATTTACACCAGCAAGACTCCCCATAACATAACCATATGGAAGTATAGTAAAAATCATTAAGAAGCTAGTAATATTAATAATGTTCTCAGGCGTCTTACTATCTTCCTCTTTGAAGAAAAGAATTAACGGTATAATAAAATATACATTATTGTATATCCATGAAAAGCCTGGTAAGAACGTAATCACTATACTTAACAATGCTACTACTTGCCACTCTTTCTTTATGACAAGCATAAGTATAAACAAAACCACAAAAAGCAATGCCATAATTACTTTAGAAATAATATCTGGCGGATTGTATTTAAAAAATTCTGCAAAAGCATTTAAATAATTCTCAAAATTTACTTTAAAACCATATCCAAATCCTCTTGTGTCTATTACGGTCTCAGCTGAAAGTGACTTAATGTTATTTACCATCTTAAAAAATCCGTCACTACCACCCATGAACATAAATGGACCGATTCCAAATAACAATCCATAAAATATTGCATGGAGACATGCTTTAACATTTTTTTGACGTATTAGCAAAATCCCCCAAACCGCTGGCCAAATCTTCATTGCCGCAGCACATGCCAAAGAAATATATGCTAGTTCTCTTAAGACAATATTATCATCTTTGTAATGTAAAACATAATACAATAGCAATATCATTGAAAGCGCTACTAAATTGCCCCTCTCAACCATATACAAATATGGTGGCGAGAAAATCACTATAAATAACAAACAAACATATGTCGAGAGCGAATACTTATCTCTCAGAACTCTAAACATCGTTATAAATATAACTAATGATACAAATAAAAATATTGAAAACCCAAGTATAACTGCAGCTGGAGAACTCCCCATAGCACTCCAATCGTTCGTTTTTTCTGGAAAAAATCTGCTGCATAGATAACAAAATGTATAAACAAATGGTGGATAAATCGCCTTCATATCATATGGCGTTAGAGTCTTAGCATGAGTAATGGTTTCTATAAAATCAGGAAAAACTCCAACACTAGTTGAACTCCATACTAATGTTTTAGTGGCATTTCCATTAGTAATTATCACAAATAAAGCTCCGAAAAATAAAAAAACCACACCTATTAAACAAAACAATTGAACTAATCCTAATTGTCTTATCCTTTTTTTTATAATATCTAACATTATTTTATTACCTCATTTAATAAATTTATTATTAACCTATGTCAAAAATATCTATATATAAATTAAGACTCAAATCCTCACTATTTATTATTATTTGAACAGTCGTCTTATAATAAATTCTTTAATTGCAATACTTATAACTTTCTATATTCATAGCTGCTTTCATAAATCTTATTTGGTTCTCTCGAAAATCCATCTGTGAAATGAAACACCTTATTATTAATACGATTATTATCAAATATTTCGCATATATATAACATGTACATATACATTATATGAAACTTTCTAAGGTATTACTTATAGACATTCTTTTTATATTATTAGCCTTAAGCTAAAGCTCCAATTCTATTATCTGTTATAATTCTACGCATTGTTTTCCTTTAATTCCTTTGTCGAAGCAAATTACTTGAAGCAAAAAAGGTTAATCGCAAGCACTTTAATCCCACTTTATGTTTATCCAATTTTCTTATTCTCGACATTGAAACACTCTCTTAAATGATGACAAAGAATTTGGATTGCCTTCAAAGATAATGTGATAACTAAAGTAAAAGCTGCAGCACTGTTAATAAAAGTACTTAATGAAATTTTATTCATTCCATGTAAACTCGTTAAAATTTCACAATAAGGAAAAGGTGCAAATAGGAAAAACAATAAGAATCCCACAAGTATTTCATAATATGATACAGTAATTTTTTTATTAATATTTTGATAAAATAATAAAACTACTATAAACATATAACAAATATTATAAATCCAGCTATATTGTGGAATTAAAACAACAATCAACAGTAATGAAGATATTTTCTCCCATTTTTCTTTTAATAGCATAAAATCTATAAGCAGCAACAATAATACTATAAGCATAATAATTAGTGTTAATCTGCCAGCTATTTCACCAGAAATATTTTTAAGTTCACATAAGGCATAAACCCAAGATTTAATACTTATTCTAAACCCATAACCAAAATTATTCACATCTTGTTCTATTGCTGAAGAAAATAAATTAATTCCTTCGATCATACGGCTAATCCCTAGCGAAATACCTCCCGTAAATAAAAATGGCGTCCAAAAGCCTACCATAGCATATATAGTTGCTTTTATAGCCTCCTTATATCTTCTTTCATTTATCAATATTAAACCAAGAATAGCAGGTGAAAGTTTCATACAAAACGCAATAGAAAGACAAATAAGTGCAATCTCTCGATTTACTCTCTTTTGCGAATCATAGTTAAAAATAAAAAAAGTACAAAAAAGTACGGTCAACAATACTAAATTTCCTCTTTCATAACCATATATAAATGGCGCTGAAAAAATAAAGCAGAAAAAAATAGTAAACCTAACCAATTTATCACTTTTTATGCTCATATTTATAGTATATAAATACCCTAGTATGATTACTCCCCAAATAATCTGCAACGCCAAAAATCCATGTTGCGTTACAGAACTATCAAAATATAAGTTGCTTCCTATTAACCTTGAAAATGGATATAACATTAAATATGTGAGAGGTGGATATGCTGCAAAACTTAATGACTCATATGGTGCTAATTTCTCCGCCTCAAAAATTGTTTGCATAGTATCGGGAAAAATGCCAATAGTTCCTGCATGCCATATTAAATAATTCCATTTATTCGAGTCAAACATTATTAATATCAATGATATTAAATAAAATATAATTATCGATATACATATATTTTTTTTGTTCATATACACTCTCTCAATTTATAATTTGTGGGATTTGTAGTTCTCTTTCCCAATATTTAATTGTTTTCTTTATTCCCTCTTCAAATCCTATTATTTGACGGAATCCAGTATCCCTACACAATTCCAAATTATTTACACATGATGAAAACGTCTGAGCAGATAGTTCAGGTTTTAGGCCTATTCCCAACTCTAATTCCGGATCAATCAAATCACGAATTTCAATAATATACTCTTTTAACGGTCTATATATACCCGAGCCTATCCCGTATATTTTACTTGGCACACCTTTTTCACCAATTAATCTCAAAGCGCGTGCCACATCTGAAACATATAAAAAGTCCCACATTTGATTTAAATTTCCAAATTCTGGTGTTTCCTTTTTTAGTAATGTTTTAATGGTATAAGTAATGATATTATTATCTTTTCTATATTCTCCAAATGTACTTGGTAAAATAGCCCATATAAAATTCATATTGAGTTGTCTTGCACGTACTTCGGAAAAATAATGTGTAGCTGTCTTTGCTGCCCCATACATATCATTCGGTGTCTGTTTAGCATTAACATCTAATATATCTTTACAAAACACATATTCAGCAACTGTTCCTATTCCTATAAATTTTTTTACATTTATATTAGAAGCAACTTCTAAAGCATGAATTGCTAATTTAATATTACTTATTTGTAATTCTGAATCATTTTTATCTTGAGGTCTTACACCGCCCCATGCCAAATTATAAAAGCATTCATACTCCCCATCTAAGTCTTCTGCATTTACATCTAATAAATCCTTTTCAATTATCGTAACAAATGTATTATCCAACATTTCTTTAGCTAATTTAGATTTATTACGAACAATTGCTGTCACTTGTATTTTGTTATTTATCAATTCTTTTACCAACCATCGGCCAATAAATCCCGATGCCCCCGTAACAATTACTTTCTTCATAGTGTTATTCAAAATTCCCTCTTTCTTCTTCTACTACAATAGGATGATTCATACTTCTAATATTAATATTCTGCATATATTCTCCCAAAATCCCCATAAAAAATAAAATAGCTCCTCCTATAAAATAAATACCAAAAATCATAGCAGCCGTACCAACAGGATAATTTACGATTCCGGTCAGTTTTAGAATGAACGTAACAACCGCAATTACTAAACTAATAATAGAAATACTCACTCCAAAAAAAGTTGCAATTCTCATAAATATCTTTGAATATGAAGTTATTCCCAGCATAGCAACATCATAAAGATTCAAAAAATGAAAACTCGATTTACCATATTTTCGCTGTTCTTGTCGATAATACACCTTTTCGCAATCAGGCGATAATTCTGCGATTACTCCTCTTAAATAAGGTAACGGATCCGACAATGATCGCAAAATATCAATAACACTTCTATCATATAAACCAAATCCGGTAAAATGCTCTATATGATCAACACTTGATATCTTCTTCATTATTCTATAATAAGCAGTTCTTATTTGATAAACTATCGCATTTTCATCACTTTGAGATTTAATACCTACAACTACTTTATTGCCTTTTTCCCATTTTTCTATAAAATCTTTTATTAGCTCCGGTGGATCCTGCATGTCAGCAAACAAAAGAACTGCACAATCACCTTGCGCCTGAGTCAGTCCATAAAAAGTAGATTTTGAAAAACCAAAATTTCTAACATAAAAAATAAACTGAACTTTATTATCACTATGTGCCAGTTTTTTTATAACTATTCTCGAATTATCTTTAGAACAATTATCAACGAATAAAATTCTGTAATCATATGATGAAAGTTCCTCTTTAAATAGTTTTGAAATTCTATTGTAAATCAATGGAATATTCTGTTCTTCATTAAAAGTAGGGATAACTATAGAAATCGTTTTCATTATTATTCATCTCTCCTCACTTCTTATTCTATACTTTTAAGACTTTCAAAATTTTCCCTTTTATTCCCCTGTAAACAAAATTATCAGCCTTTATCTCTGATTACGGTTCTTAAATACGTATTATTTACCTAAAAATTAATACGTTTTTCCTCAACAACTATTGGTCTATTAATAGTTCTAGCATTAATATTTAAAATGTACTCTCCCATTAATCCCATAAATGTCAATTGAATTGCCCCAAGAAGAAACATTCCAATTAGCATAGGCGCATATCCTGCTGCAAAATCATCCCAATGTGTTAGTTTTAACACAAGATATACTATAGCCACAATTATATCCACTACACCTACGGTAAAACCAAACCAGGTCATCATTCTCAGTCCCACTTTAGTATAACTTGTGAAGCTAAGCATTGCTGCATCATACAAAGTATAAAAATTATTATGAGTCACCCCCGCTCTACGCTGCGGCTGTTCATACTCTACAATTTTTAAATTAAATCCCTCACCATATTCAGCCACAATACCTCTAATAAATGGCAATGGATCATTTAATTCTCTCATGAGCTTTACAAAAGATTTATCATAAAGTCCAAAACCTGTAAAATGCTCAATCATATGCACTGTGGACATTTTTTTGATTGTCTTGTAATACATTGTACGCAAAAAATATACAAATCCATTTTCTTTACTAGTAGCCTTTACGCCACTAACAATCTTGTGGCCTTTTTCCCATTCATGTACAAATACTGGAATCATTTCTACAGGATCTTGAAAATCTGCACATACCGGTATAACACAATCGCCATCTAATTCACATATTCCATGAAACGGGGAATTAAATTGTCCGAAATTGGTAACATTAAAAATTGCTTTATGCTTATTATTTTTTTTACATACCTTTTCTATCAACTCACGAGTACGATCTGTTGATGCATTATCGACATAACAAATTTCGTAGTCATATGAAGATAATTCATTTTTTAAAACTTTTTCACATTCTTCTCCAATCGATACTATATTTTCTTCCTCATTAAAACATGGAATCATTATACTAATTTTTTTCATCTTCATACCTCGTTTATTTATTCAAAAAATACCTTTTTGTTTTTAAATATCTTCCAAACTCAATGAAAGATAAAATTACTATATACATAACAAGTATTGCCTCTCCACAAAAATACAATGGAACAATACAATCAATTACAACCGCTTTAAAAATAAATATAAACCCAATTAAAGGTACAACATCTTTTACACTTTTTTCTTCATTTAAAAAACATATCAACGCTGGTATTAAAAATAGTAAACCATATCTATTTGAGTATGCCGGTACAAATAGTAGAGGTATAGTCATTGTTAACACCAATTCAAACTTCCTTTTATGTAGACCTCCAATCACTACTAAAAAAGCAGATAAAGCCAGTCCTAACCCTCGTATAATTCCAGCAAGTAATTCTGAAAATGAATATTCTGGATCAATTACAGTGATGAACTGGTAAACTAAAGATTTAAAATCTATTCCATCCAAGTCAGAATACTCCGAAAAAAAAGCTTTCATATTTCTAAACATTAATCCGATATTACTTAATCCACCGTTAAAAAAGAAGAATGGCAAAACAAACAAAATAACTCCGTATATGGTGCATCGAATCGCTTCTTTGTATCGTTTCTTATAAATCAAATATACTCCAAATACGGCTGGTATAACTTTAAATGCTGCAGAAATCGCTAAACACAATAACGCCATTTCTCTTACAAATGCAGATTTGCTATCAATCGTAAATACAAATATACTTAGAGTAATGATACAAATTATAAATAAATTTCCGCGTTCTACCAATAACATCATTTCCCCAGAAAAAACTATCGAAAACGCGGTGATATTTCTATATAATACTCCCCCAGCTTTAATCCCACTTAAAATAACACTAAATAATATCACTAATTGCATAGATAAAAACAAAAAGAATACAACCATAAATTGGTTTTGATATATTATATCTCGATATAAAGGTGGAGTATCCCCCATACGACTAAACAAATATGCTATTACATAAGAGAGGGCTGGATAAGCTTTTTGTCCGAATCCATATACCTCATTATTATACACATCTCGTTCCGCACTATATCCAACAATATTCGTGAAATCAGCAAAAGCATCAGCACATCTTTGAAAAAATAAATCCAATTGTTTCGATGCTGTGCCATCCTTAATTAAAAATAACCAAAAAAAGATTAGGGATATAATTATAATACTAGTATATATATAATTTATTTTTTTTGTCATTGTAAAAATAAACCTCCCTACATTTCATTTATAGAATTTGAAAATTCTATAAACGCTTTAACCCCATCCTCAAAATTCATCTCAGGTTTCCATCCGGTATGAGCCTTTATCTTTCTCACATCCGGTTGCAAAGAAATGAATGGATTTACTCTTTTACCGAAGTAAATAAACGCATTAGTTTTTAACTCATTCCTCGCTCTATCAATAAAAGTCTTGAGCGGCGCATATTCACCGTTTGCAATGTTATATATCTCCCCAGCATGGCCTGATTCTCCAATGGCCACAATTGCCTTAGCTGCATCCACCACATGGAGGTAATCCCAATTCTGTTCACAGCTGCTGAGATGTATTTCTTCACCATTTTGCATCTTATTTAACACATCAGGAAGCATTCGACCCGCTGGTTCATAATCTCCATAAAGACTAAATATTCTACCCCATATCCAATCAATATCGAGTTGTTCTGCTCTTCGCTTTGTAAGATACATGGCAGCCACTTTTGCCGCTCCATATGCATTAATAGGATGAGGCATTAAATCCTCACTAATTAATCCGTCACAAACACCATATTCAGCCTGTGATCCTATACCTACAAATCTCTTACAGCCGATTTTGCTTGCAGATTCTAATGCAGCTATTGTGTATCTTATATTCGCATTCTGCCCTTCGAAATCATCACGTCCCCCAAACCATGCCAAATGATAAAACACATCGCATTTCTGATTTATCTTTTCACCTAGGCTTCCAAAATCCACACAATCAGCTTCTACTAAATGAAGATTTCCATTTATTCCTTCAAAACGCTTATTGTGAGATGAACCAGGACGCAAAATTGCAAACACTTCATGGTTCTGTGCCAATAATTCTCTTGTTAAACTATAGCCAGCAAATCCTGCCGCACCTGTAACTACTACTTTCATTTGTCCCTACTAAAATTTCCAATTAATCAATTTATTCTGAAGTTCTTCGACTGTGTCTACTGAAACAGTATTATCATATGCTCCATCTTCTAAAGCCCCTTGGCCCCATGTCACGAATAAACAAGGTATGTTAGCATTTTTCGCTGTGTATACATCACTCATTCCATCTCCAATATATATGGCCTGAGTCGCATCCACACGACACTCTTCGCAAATCATGTTTACACCAAAAGCGTCTGGCTTAGATGGTCTAGTCTCCAAATATCCAACAACCGAATCAAACATATCTTTTGGAAAGAGTTTCTTATCCAGTTGGTTAACTAACATCTGACCTTTATTAGTATTAATAGCTAACTTCCATCCCTCGGCCTTAAGCTTATAAAGCATGTCCATAATTCCAGGATAAGGTTTTGTGTTTTCCTTTTCGCTGGTGCTATAGATATAACGATATCTAGTTTTTACTTTATCAATATTTTCTTCCGTAACACAAGTTTGAGGAAGCATCCTCGAAACTACTGTCTCAAGATTGCCTCCTACAAAACCATCGTAAGCCTCTATTGAATGTTCTGGGAACCCATTATCTCTCAGTGCCTCGTTAAATGACAAAGCAACATCTGTGATTGTATCTACTATGGTTCCATCAAAATCAAAAATAGCTACTTTATTCATTATTTAATATACCTATTACTCTCATATTCATCCCTTGGAAGGAATGGGAACATGTCATCCATAGATGGTGAAACAATGCTACCATCTGGCATAACCTTACTTGAAAGCTTTGGAACAAAGTTCTGATCTGGATCAACAATAACATTGATAAGAACAGGTCCTTCTGTAGCCATAGCCTTTTCTATCGTATCTCTTACTTCCGGCTCATTATTAACCTCGAAATATGAGAATCTAAATGCCTCAGCCAACTTATCAAACTCTGGGAAACTTACACCCGTGTCTGGGTCAAGTCCAATAAGAGGTGGCTTAAATAAGTTTCTCTGCGTCTGTCTAATTGAATGATATCCGTTATTATTAAGAACAAAAAGTTTTACATTAAGATTGTTGTGAGCGATTGTGGCAAGCTCCTGAACATTCATCATAAGACTACCATCACCATCAACACAAACTACTCTGCCGTTAACATCCTGTTTGGCAATAGCTGCACCAAGTGCTGCTGGCATACCATAACCCATCGCTGCACAACCAGCGTTTGTAAACATTCTCTGGCCCTGCTTAATCTTAGCTCCTGAGAATGACATTACACACGCACTACCATTACCAAGTGTAAGTACATCCTTGTCATCCATACAATCAAACAAAGTATCTACAAATACGTATGGATTTAAAAGTTCATCTTTTGAATCATGATGATACTCTGGCAAACAAGCTGGATACTTCTCTACCATCATACGACACCACTTAATCCAGTCTTCATGCTCTGGGTTTGGAGTGTAGTCCATTTCAATCATTCGTCTAAGGAATAAGTTTACATCTGTACAGATAGGCATATCTGGTACAAATGTAGGTTTCTTAAGCTCCTGGTCGTCAATATCAACCATAATCTTGTATGCGTTCTTAGCAAAATCATGCTTGTTATATGTAATAGTTCTGATGCTCATACGGCTACCAAGAACAAGCAATAAATCACAGTTTTGAACGATAAAGCTGCTACCTCTTGTGCCCTCTCGGCTTGGAGAGCCTGCATAAAGAGGATTATCATAAGCTACTAAATCTCCTGAGTTCCATGCTACAGAAACTGGAATCTGAAGCTTTTTAGCAAAATCAAGAAGCAACTGAGCTGAATCTGATAATCTCACACCATAACCTGCAAAAATAAGAGGTGCTTTAGCTTTAGAAATCTTATCAAGAATTTCCTTTAGCTGCTCATCAGATACATCAGCAATCTTTACTTCAAGTCCCTCTGACGCTGCATCAAAATGCTTGAGTTCAAGCCCATCAATCTTTGCCCCCTGTACATCAAGAGGAATATCAAGCCAAACAGGACCTTTTCTTCCTGTGTTAGCTAAATACCAAGCTTTTTCTAAGTGATATGCAATCTCTGCTGGATCAGTAATCATAACAGCATACTTAGTCATGTTTGATACTGAATTTATGATATCAAACTCCTGATCTCCAAGCTGTCTCAAGTTAAGTTCAGGAACAGACCAAAGTGTAGTCTCTCTTTTAACCTGACCTGAAAGCACAAACATAGGAATAGAATCTAACCATCCCCCCATAACGCCTGTAATGGCATTTGTTCCACCAGGGCCACTAGTAACGCACACGCTGGCAATTTTACCAGTTACTCTTGTATACGCCTCAGCCGCAACAGAGCACCCCTGCTCGTTGTGGTTAAAAATGTTTTTAATCTCTGCCTTATGGCCAAGTGCATCATCAAGTTGCATGGCACCGCCACCAGTAACCATGAAATTATGTGTAACACCTTTTTCAACCAAGAAATCTGCAATGTAGTCTACAACTCTCATCTGTCCTAACTGCTCCTATCTATTAAAATGCCGCGTCATGGCTGTCTTCAACATCCATATAGTGCGAATATGTGACAAACTCAATATCCATATCTGCGTATGTTTCTGTCAGTACTTCTCTAATATGTCTATTAAGCTGTCTAGCCTCTGCCTTTACAAAAGAATATTCCATCTTTGGATTGAAATAGTTATCTTCTTTATCTGAATATCCATCTAATCCTGCACAGGCTACGTTCTTAACCCCACATGAATTAAGAATTTTTAACAACATAAGGAATGAGTTATCAACAATGTGCTCATACTTTTCTAAAAGCTTTTCTCTTGTGAATGTACACTCAAACTCACAGCTTCTAGCTGTAACGTTGCTTGTACCTATGATTTTTGTATCTTTATTCTTTACCTCAAGCAAGCTATCAGACATATCTTTATATCTATTTGACTTAGAAACAAAAACATAATCTGGAGCATATGCCCCTGGAATATAGTTAATTGAAATGATTACAGGATTCTTTTCCTGAATATACTTGTCAACTTGCTTTGCCTGAAGCTGAATATTCTTACCTGGACCTACTAAAAGGATATTCTTTCCCTTTAATGTCTCAGTTAACTTTACATAATCCTTTGAATCATCAAGAGCTGTGTTTTCAAACTCTTTATAAAGGTCCTCTGCTACAGCTTTGTCATAGAGAAGTTTTGTATCCTCTGGTTCAATCTTAGCAAGTAAATCATTAATTGCTGAAATAGATAAGCTTGGTTTATCCTGCATCTGCTGAACATAGTTTGGATGAACTCTATTATACGCAGATAAATAGAAGTACATCTTGTATCCCCAAGGTGTCTTCTTATAGAAATCAAGTACGCACTCATCAATACTCTCTAACATAGCGTTGATGTTGTATGACTTACCATACTTTTCATTCATATACATACCAACAAGCTCAATTGGAGCATTACCTGCACTCTTGCCCATTCCAAAAAGAGTACCATCAACAAGAATATCTCTATCTGACTCTCTATCAAGGAATGTACGACTGTTTGCATAAGCAAGCTGGAAGTTGTTGTGTGCATGGAATCCAATTGCTACCGACTTATCTACATTTGCATCAAGCATCTCATAGTAATGGGTAAGCTTCTGTGGGTCAAGCAAACCGTAAGTATCTACAATACCAACAGCATATGGCTTAACCTCGTTCACAAGGCCAATAAGTTCCATGAGCTCTTCATCATTGTAGCTTGTGATTGAAACAAGCTGAGAACAGACCTTGTAACCAAGCTTTTTAAGCTCTGCACAGAAGGCCATAGCCTCATGCATAATATGCTTCTTAAAAATTACTCGTATTCCATCAAGAATGCTCTCTTCACATGGCTGAATATTTTCGAGACCACATGTACCATAGTCAATCATGCCGATAACCATTGGTGGGCGTTTCTTGATGCCGCCGTAAATCTTCTCGATAGAAGCTGTGTCAGGGAAGATACTTCTATTGATATCGAATGGTCTTCTTTCATCAATAAAACCAACTTCGATAATATCAACTCCAGCATCAGCTACACGCTCGAAAATTGAGCAAATATTATTATGTCCAAACTCCCAATCATTTGTATAACCACCATCTCGAAGTGTACAATCAAGTAATTTAATATTCCGCATTTATATAACTCCTAACTACTGATTTACAGCCTCTGTAATAACCTGTGCCATATAATCAATCATCTCATCTGTCATTCCTGGATATACACCTACCCAGAATGTATTATTCATAATGAACTCTGTATTCTCAAGCTCACCTACTACACGATAAGCATCTGTATCTCTAATTTCATCGAAGCATGGATGCTTGATAAGATTTCCAGAGAAGAGAAGTCTTGTCTGGACGTTGTGCTCCTCGATGTACTTAGTAACATCATTTCTCTTTACGCCGCTCTCTGGCTTAACAGAGATAAGGAAACCAAACCAGCTTGGCTCAGAATTCTCAGCTGGTGCTGGAAGAATAAGCTTATCAGCAGCTGAACTCTTAGCAAGAGCATCGTGAAGTCTAGCCCAGTTGTGACGACGCCTCTCGATGAAGCTTGGGAACTTCTTAAGCTGCTCAACACCAACTGCTGCCTGTAAATCTGTAACCTTAAGGTTGTAACCAAAGTGGCTATATACATACTTGTGATCATAGCCCTGTGGAAGCTGTCCATACTGACCATCATATCTGTGACCACAGAAGTTATCCTGACCTGATGGGCAGATACAATCACGACCCCAATCACGGTATGAAAGGATGAGTCTATGAAGCTGTGGGTTGTTTGTGTAAACACAACCGCCCTCACCCATTGTCATGTGGTGTGGTGGATAGAATGATGATGTACCGATATCTCCCCATGTACCAGAGAATCTTGTTTCACCATCGATTGTGTACTTTGTTCCAAGTGCATCACAGTTATCCTCTACAAGCCATAAATTGTGCTTGTCACAGAATTCCTTTACTGCTTTTAAGTCAAATGGGTTACCAAGTGTGTGGGCAATCATAACAGCCTTTGTCTTTGGGCTAAGGGCTGCCTCGAGCTTTGTAACATCGATATTGTACTGAGGTACTGTAACATCAACAAATACAGGAATAGCTCCATACTGAATCATTGGAGTAACAGTTGTAGGGAATCCTGCTGCAACTGTGATAACCTCATCGCCACGCTTAATCTGTCTATCACCAAGTTCTGGAGCTGTAAGTGTCATAAAAGCAATAAGGTTTGCTGATGAACCAGAGTTTACAAGGTGTGCAAACTTAACACCAATCCACTGAGCAAACTCCTTCTCGAACTGGTCAGAGAAACGACCAGTTGTAAGCCAGAAATCAAGCATAGCATCTGTAAGAGACTGCATCTCCTTCTCATCGTACACACGACTAGCATAGCTAATTCTATCGCCTGGCTTGAAGTTAGTCTTTGACTCCTTTGGTTCCTTAAAATCATGATAAAAATCTGCTACGAGAGCCTTAATCTGCTCTCTTGCTTCTTCTTCGTTTTTCCAATTAGACATATTTTTTCCTCGTTTCTAATCCTTTTACTTTTTATTTATGAATCATGCACCAAATATATTTGGCACTTTTTACCATTTCTTCCATGGTGCCTTGCCATTTGCAAGCATCTCATCCAACTTTTCCATCTCATGCTTAGTATCCATACACTGCCAGAATCCGTCGTATGTATAACTCATAAGCTCACCCTGAGAAGCCAATTTTTCAAGTGGCTCTCGCTCAAAAACTGTTGAATCTCCTTCGATATAATCAAAAATCTCTGGCTGAAGAACCATATATCCAGCATTGATAGGTACTCCATCAGATGCCTTCTTCTCACGGAATTTTCTTACTGCATTATCACCACCGATATCAAGTACACCCTTAGACTGATCCTGTCTTACCGCTGTAAGTGTTGCAATCTTTCCATGAGACTTATGGAACTCAACTAGTTCATTAATATTTACATCACAAACACCATCACCATATGTCATAAGGAATGGCTCATCACCAATGTACTTCTGAATACGTTTGATACGTCCACCTGTCATAGTCTTAAGACCTGTATCTACCACAGTAATTTTCCATTTATCTAAATATTGATCATGAACTATAATCTTTCTCTCACCTTCAGTATAATCAAAGGTAATATCACTATTATGAAGAAAATAATCAGCAAACCATTCCTTAATATAATGCTGCATATATCCGGCACAAATAACAAATTCGTTGTATCCATAGTATGAATACTCTTTCATTATGTGCCACAAAATTGGTTTACCTCCAATCTCAATCATTGGCTTTGGTTTATACTGTGACTCTTCTGAGATTCGTGTACCGAATCCGCCTGCTAAAATTACTACCTTCATACAAATGCTCCTTATAATAATATTAATATCCACACTTTAACTCGTAAATTTTACCATACAAAGTAAAATATTCAAAGTATTATTCTAAGCACCAAATACAGATATATAGTGTAAAACTACGGGCTTATCTGTATTTTGGTTGTTAAATACTCTAAATTGAATATCTTCAACAGATTCCGTTATTGTGAGATTCACAACCATCTTTTTATCATCACGGTATACTTCTTCATATTTGATATTATCCGGAGTTAATTCAGAATAAATATCATATTCACACAAATCTAACCCCTCTCCAACATAGGTTATTTCATATTCTCCATCATCTATAATGCTATACGGCCCACATATTAAACCATCTGGATAAATCTGTATTTGACCATCTGTCAAAACAACTTTATCATTGAAAAACATGTCTTTAGCCGTGAGATATCCATCACTATATGAATCAGCAAATAACAGGCCTATGTCATAGGGATATACATACACTCTAAAATCTTTTCCTTCGTATATATCTTTATATACGTTGTATTCATATACATCTTTGATTTCAAACTCATCTATTGGCGGGCCAAGTAATGATAGGTTTGCCGTATCCATCTCATCCGAGGCAATTATCAAAAATGTATTCTCACCACTATCATTAAATACATTTTTGTCAGTCAGCCACAAATACTGCGTCACATTGTTGCCCTCAAATGTAACAGCACCTGTCAATATAGCATTATCAGAATATGTCTGTAGAGCATACGCATTCCAGTATGTTCCATATCCCTTTGTTAATCCCTTGTCAACTAAGATGCTTGCCGCATTTTTTTGCGAAACTAATTTCTCACTCCATCCGTCGCTTTCTTTTAATAAACTGCTAACTCCAAGTAAGCCAATAACCGCCATTAATATACTTATTATGATATTTCCAGCCAAACTTTTATGAATGATTTTTTCCCATATATATATTCCCAAAATAATACAGCTAATAAAAAATGAACTCAAAAGATATCTAGAATTATTAATTCCAAGTATTATCGCAATTATCAAGAATTCTAAATTGTGCAATATACAAAAGAGAATATATATACGAGCTTCATCATTTTCTTTTTTCAGATTAATTAACTGCACAATTGGCACAACAAAAAAGATACTAACAATAAATATTAGCCCTATATACCAGAAAATATTTTTATCGTATACACCAAAGTTTGACTCTAAAGATGCAATCGAATCTTCAATATTAGATATGAACTTTTCAAAAGATGTGGCTACAGTCATAAAATGCCCATTAGATGACGTCTTCGTAGCAACTCTATGATGCGAAAGAATATACTTAAAAGCTGCATACCCTACACCAAAAGGGACTCCAATTAATAATACATTTTTAATGAATACAACTAACGCATTTTTGAACTTTTGCCTTTTTTTTATCACATCTAGCAGAAAAAATAGTCCAATAGCACCAATAAGAGGCAAAACTAGTTCTGCCAGGTATCTAATACCACTGACTCCCATCGAAAAGACCAATACTGCATATCCCCAGTACATCTTCGTGCGTAACATACCAGAATCTCGTGTCTTAATAAATATTAATACATATAATGCCGCCACAAATGTCAATGCTACCAATTGTGGCATATATGCAGCCTGGTACAAAACCATATCTCTTGAATTTGCCCCAGCATTTAACAGGATAATCAGTGGAAAAATCAACTTCCAAGCGTTACATTTAAACACCTTTTTTGTCATATAAATAACACCTGTCATAGCCAATGTAATCCCTATGGCCGATGCTAATACTCTTGCAACGCTCTGGTTGTTAATTAATACCCCCGTAATCATGGATATTGGAGCAAGATTAAAAACATATATTTCATTGTTTACAAAATACCACCCTTCCGGAAAAAGCGTACGCTGCTCAAGCATGCTACGCACATATCTTGTAGCTATGCTCGAATCAGCATGCACATATGCCTGGCCTATTGTAAACAACGCATACATTACTACAGCAATACTGGTAATAAAAACAAAATCATATGCTATTTCTTTTTTGCAAAAACTATTTTTAATTCTATTCATATTATTTATTATTGTGCCCTTTAACAAACAAACAGCTAGTGCCATAAACAGGTGTTCTGCAGGATTATGTCCTATTTATTAAACCTGTAAGTAACCAGTCACTAGCTGTAGGTAATTATATTTAATTATAGGCCGTTTATCAAGTTGAGTTGTACTCAATCAAAAGCCTTGATATGTTATTTAACTCATCGAATCCATATCTAACATTCCTTATTAATGTAGTTAATAACAATATTCTCGTCTCTAATCTTTGTTATTTTTATTAATCTAAGCCTCTCTGATTGCTTCAATGTAATCCCGCTGCCACACAGTAAATCATCGCCAATTCTTATGTGAATATAGAACTCTTCATTATCTAAAATGATTTTAAATTCACTAGCCTTCGATGCCTTAGATTCTTGCAAGATATTATATACAAAACATGCAATCATGCCTTCTACAAGTGGAATAACGATTAATGCCAAAAGCAAATGGTAATCATATCTACTAAGCAAACTGCTTATCAAAGCCCCTATGATTAATACCATGAATATAATTAGAAAACAATGAATCTTACTTACATTTTTGTCTTTTT
>JAEEGJ010011793.1_pt1 | contig 21988 bp, 28 predicted proteins | sample 8958761 | NCBI WGS metagenome assembly JAEEGJ01 (sample SAMN16246546, study PRJNA631951) | gut metagenome | biome: gut microbiome; feature: rumen; material: RS-attached | host: Bos | place: Iran: Karaj | collected 2018-10 | reverse complement strand
CAAAATCCATGATTCTCTGCGTTTTAGGTAGCGGCGTATTGACCAATTCCTCAAGCGCATCGAACGAAATCTTTGTGTAGACCGATTTCGTCGCGCATATCGGCACATCACAAACCATATTGGGATCATACTCGCGCCAACTGCTCCACCTATAATCACCAACCTTTTTCACCAACCCTCCAGCCACCGGATTCTGATGAATGTACTGCATAAGAGTCAGAAAATACTCCCAATCATTCACCACCTCGCTCCTGAAACGGCCCTGGAACACGTGGCCCACATGCTCGTACTTAAGATTAAAAAAGCCCGCATAAGTACCTGATATCCATCTAATTGCGGCCGATACCCCGCACTTCTGTTCCCGAACAAGCAGATGAACATGATTCGGCATCAGACAATAAGCGTAAATAATCAGCAAAGGGGGAATACGCTGCCCGGTTTCATCCACCGGAAACGCCACACGCTCCATCAAACTCAGAAACTTGAGAAAATCTTTCTCATTCTCAAAAATGTCCTGCTTGTTAACGCCTCGCAGAATCACATGGTAAACGCCAGAATCACTGGCTGATCTTAATTTTCGTGCCATGGTGCAAACAACAATAAATAACATCGCAAATATAGAAAAAAGTGTCAAGAGTACCAATGGGGTCAGGCCCCAATGGTATCATTTTGCCTCAACACCAGTGAACCAGCAGCGGATTAAGCCGGATCTTTCGTGGGCATCCATTGCGTCCTTGAATCCGATAATCGTCCACGATCCCCTTTGGAAGCAACTCCTCCAGCCGGGCATTCAAGACCGATGTCTTCTCGCTGAAAGAATTGTCCTCAAGATCAACCAGGCGCGCTACCCTAGCCTTAACATCCTCCTTAAAAGTATTAGGATTAATCGTAGAATAAATCTCCTCCAGCTCTGCCCTAAAACTATCACGTCGCTTCAGCAGAATACCCTCCGGATGCCTTAAAAACAAGATAAACAATGTCTTAACCAATGGCCGTAATTGAAGAATCGGCCCATCTGGTCCTCCCATTCTAATACTATAATTTTTGTCTATAAACAATTCAACTGGCTCGGGCAGCGATTCCAATCCACATCCAAGATTCTTAAGCCGCTCCTGAACCTTAGTCATAAGCGCCATCAGCTCGGCAGCCTCCATCCCATCAAGCAAATCGCCATAATCAACCGGTGGTTCACTCAGCCTCCCTGGAACTCCCGGAAAGAGCAACCGCCACATCAACTGTACTTCTATGTTTCCATGTATCATCATACCCTAAAGGTACGCAAAAAACCTTCAACCACCAAGCCCCAACGCAACTATTTCATAAATAAACAATCAGAAAAACCAAACAATTACAAGCTTGTAATCACTTTTTAATGCCAATTTCCAACATCACCTTTGTCCCAATAAAAGATAGTCCGTATGAACAACAAAAATCAAATAATCCCCGGCCCCCATCCAGGCCAATTCCATCTGCCCGACGACGACAACATAGTGTACCTTAATCCAATGGAACGAACACTATACCAACTCTTTATAAACCACCCCGAAGGTATCCGGGCCGATGCCATCGCACTGCATTGGCAGGAACTCTACCGCCTGTATGCCCATGAATCAGTCTTTGACGACAAGAAACTGATGCTCAACACGATAGAAAACCTCTGTGGAAAATCAAAAATAGTTTTCTACTCCAACATATCCCGCATTAAACGCAAGTTTATCACCACCATAGGTGCCCGAAAAGCAAAAAGCCTCATAATCATACGTCACCCCGACGGCAGATATCGCATCGGCCCCAGAAACTAAATGAAATGGAAAAGAAACTATCATATTTCTCCGAGGAAACAATGAAACACCTGATTCTGAAAAATGCCACCTATGACCGTTGGCTCTTCAGATCACTAAAAGCCATGATAGCCTGCAAATTAACGCTGGTTTACGGTCCATACCACATGATGTCTGATTTACAATCATTGGCAGCAAGCGGATTTCAGGATACGTACGAGCATGCCGAAATACTTGCAGCTTTTCTCACTGAATTGGTCCCTTCACACCCTACGACCCCATCAGAATTGATGGAAACTACAGATGATTACATCAACGAAGCCATTGAAAAATATAAGGAATACAAACATCTTCTAGAGTTGCTTGAAGGCGATTGCTTCTATCCCAAAGTGGCAGAAAAATTCTGCAAGAAAGTCTATAAGGCAAGAAACTATTATACCTTCAAAGCCTTCGCAAACCTCAACTATTCCATTTACGCCCAAGTTCTGTTGTTGTACCAGATATCAAAAATAGACTACAAAACATTTGTTGACCAATTCCAGGAAATCAGCCTATTTAGCCATAAACGCAAACCCCTCACTCTCTCAGAACTGAAATTGTTCATCAGGACCATGAATAATGTGGTAGATTTATATTTCACCCTACTGGGCAAAACTAAACTTTAGGTACAATTGGGGTCAGACCCCAATTGTACTATTTTACCCCATCACACTAGCATTCCCCTGTACAAAGATGGCGATTCTTTCCTTTTAAGCAACAGGCAGAGCACATCCGAGTCATCATATCGTGAACGCATAATAAAGAAGCCATCGGCATCCGGTTCACTTACAATTGAACCCATTGATGTGGTGGCTTCACGCCATAGAGATGATGATGTTGATGTCATCGTATGTATTGAAACATAATCAAATTCATCCGTCAGAAGATCGACCGCATCATTATTGCCATCCTTTGATTTCCATTTATTTATCCACTCATTTAAAGACACATATCCGCTCTCGCCCATCTTAGAGCGAATAAAGTTCAACACCTGCGTCTTATCCTCAATATTATCCAAATAATGGAACTTAAGAATCTCATACGCAAATTTGGCAACTGGAATATTCAGACATGGGGTTTCAGGCAACTTACCATGAATATTAACCTCATCCACCAACGCTTTCAAAATATCAATGGTCGATATCTCCAACAAATCAATCTGTTGCAAGATTTTCTCCTTCTGGTTCATCAGATCAGGCCTCAGATTATCCTTCAGATACTCCTCAATAGCCTCGGGCAGAAGGTTCGAGAATTCAAACCGATAACGAATCCTTCCGGGGCGACCCAGTAGATTATCATTCAGCGTCAACTGATTGGTAGTCAGAATATACAATCGGCGACATGCATTGTACACGCCGTCAATAAGTCTGAGCAGGATGTCATCATCCTCACCCTTCTTAAAGGTCTTTTCGGCCTCATCAATAAACACCACGCATTCAAAATTCAGCGACTGCAGGAAAGGCAGCAACCCATCACAGTTATTCTGAACAATCACCACCGGCAGACCGATAGCATTGCATAAGAGTTTGGCCGATATTGTCTTACCCGTTCCTTTTATACCATTGAATATTATTCCCAGATTCTTGTTTCCTTCAATAAAAGCATCAGAAAACCAAGTCTTTTTAACAAGTCCTATTATCGGCTCTAGGCCCAACTCATATATTTTGAAATCAAAATCAAATTGATCTCCAATTCTTTTAAGACCTATCCTCTTCATCATGGCAGTACTGGTCTGGACCACCACAAAAACACCATCACCCGGCGACTCAAGCAAACGGGTATCTCCGCTCACAGGAAAAAAAGTTCCCGATTCATTAATCCACTGCTGATTATTTTTCATACATCGTACATTTTACAACGCCGCAAAGGTACTCCCACCGCATATTTCCCTCCAAATCTCTGCAAACCTTGCAAAGATTTGGAAGAAATACTATCTAAAAAGAATTTTGCAAAAAAGTATAATGAGAATCCAATACATGAGTGACCTCCATATGGAGTTCACTGAAAATACCCGATTCATAAAGGCCAATGAATTTCAGGCCAATGGTGATGTCCTAGTATTAGCAGGCGATACGTTCTATCTACAAGACATCGTTGCACCTAAAAACCGATTCTGGAACTGGGCATCCAAGAGTTTTAGACAAGTATTGTTAGTACCTGGCAACCATGAATTCTACGGAAATGGTGACGTTACGTATCGCGGAAACAGTTGGCAGTGGATGATCCGAGATAATATCGGCTATTATTACAACAAAGTCATTCGCATTGATGACGTGGATTTCATCCTCACCACTCTTTGGTCCAATATACCCGAAGTTGATATGTTCTATGTGCTAAGAGGAATGAATGATTTCAGGCAGATTTTATACAACTTACATCGGTTTACGCCCGATGACTTTAACCTTGAACACAAAAAATGTCTCAGTTTCCTTAAACAGGCTGTTGAGCAGAGTACGGCAAAACATATCGTTGTGGTAACCCATCATCTGCCCACTATGTCGGTGGTATCTGCCCAGCATAAAGAATCAGTATTAAATGGTGCATTCGCCACAGAATTAGGCGATTACATTGCCGATAGCCTCATTGATGTCTGGATATACGGCCACTCCCACACCAACATCGACACAATCATCGGCAACACAAAAATCGTTACCAACCAACTTGGTTACGTATGCTTTAATGAACACCTGGCAAACGGATTTAACCCCTGTAAAGTGATTCAGTTATAGATTTTTCAAAGACCGATCTCCAGATACCCCTTCAAAGTCGTTGCCACGCGCATCTGGTTCGCGTAGGCCGTCAAGAGGGCAATGTTACGGTCCTTCCGGGCAAGATAGTTTTTAAGGACTTCAGCGGCTACATCCAGGCCAATCTTGTTGCGAAACTTAACCGCATCGCACACTGATTTCTCCAAGCCGTAGATCTTAACCATCTGACGCTGCACTTTAGCCTCCTCAATACCCAAATCGTAGTACTTCTGCTCCCAATAGCATAGTTGTATTGGAGGAAATTCCGGCACAACGACCTTACGATGCTTCTCTACAGCCACATAAAACGCCCCTGGAATCTGCGTCGTCAATCCATAATGTGCCCAGGCCGAATAAAGGCAAAGCACACCGCGCGGTACTACTCTTTCGATATCAATCATAGTATTCGCCAACGCCTCAGCCGATGCATACACGCCGTTTTTCAGCCGTACCACACTTCCATCCTCCACAGCCTTCCTTATGCCGTAGTAACTCTGTGATTCGCGGATTTCATGCGTCCTCATCACGCCATTAATTATCAGTTCCTTATCCATTGAGCAGCACATTATCTCGCAACAAAAATACGGCTTTTTTCTAAATTAGCCGTAGTTTTATTCAAATTTCTTTTAAATGATACCATTGGGGTCAGGCCCCTTTGGTATCATTTTTGATAGTTGGCTGATTATTAATGGATAAGGCCCAAAATCGGCCTTCAAGGTATGTATGGGGCCATTTTTTCTTGCAAAAAAGTGAATAAAAATTTGCTCGTTTACTTGCTTTTACGTAGTTTTGCATTAACAAAAGAAAAAAGGCGCCCTTTTCAAATTTGTACCTGGATCGATAGTATCCGCTTTTCGCGATTAAACAGTAATACCACCTAATCGCTAACCGTACGAAATCCATAAAAGCGATACTACTTCAATCATGTTATTAAGGGATAGTCCCTTACGGCCGGAGGCATCGGCTGGAGGCTTGCAATTTTGCTGCAAGTAAGACTATTGGCGGTTCTTGTAAAGATTCTGCACCCTTACCCTATGCCATATAGTGATCTTGAATTTCTTGACCACCAATTCGTTTGCAGCCTTTTCTATTTACCCTATTGAAATGATTAATTAAAATGAGAAGAGATTATGCAATTAGAACAGTGAGCTTGATGTGCACACGCGGTCCCGAGTACCTAGTGTCACTACCTTACATCCACTTCACCGGATGGGGATATGAGGTAAATCAGCTCTGCCTTTTCGCCTCAATTGAGTCGGCTCATTCTTATATGGCCGAGCATGAGCCGGGAGTCTGTTATGAGGTTGTCCCGATTTACAGGACAGCCTAATAGTCCCAACATGCACAAAAAGGCATGACATGAAAAGATTAGCTGGTCAGAAATAAACCATGAAGATGGTTTTTTCATCTCGCAAATTATGAGATTTAGTTGAAGAGCCCGAAGGCCGTTACCTTCCGGCTCTTTCATTTTATTGCTAACTTTGTGTCGCAAAAACAGGAGTAATGTATTGGATTGAGATAATAGGTACGTTCGCGTTTGCGATAAGCGGTATTCGTCTGGCTGCTGCAAAGCGTTTTGATCTGTTCGGGCTGTTCATCGTCGGGTTTGTCACTGCCGTAGGAGGCGGAACAATCAGAGATGTCATGCTGGGCGTAAGACCATTCTGGTTCGATGACCTGATGTCGCTGGCAATAGTTGCAGGAGCGTTGGTACTGTATTATTTCTTCCACAAACTGGTGGACCGGATTGCCGGCACAATATTTCTATTCGATACTATCGGACTAGCAATTTTCACGCTTCTAGGTATGACAAAGGCCCTGGATATGGGATGCTCGGCCGTCATAGCGGTTGTGATAGGCACGATTACGGGTGCCGGCGGCGGCGTTCTACGCGATATCTTCATCAATGAGGAGCCGCTCATTTTCCGCAAAGAAATCTATGCGCTGGCCTGCGTTGCAGGCGGAATCGTTTACTTCCTGTTAGAGCACTTCAATCTTGGCCCGGCCGTTTATAGGACCGGCTGCGTAGCCGGAGTGATAATCATCAGACTCCTGGCCACAAAATATCACTGGGAATTGCCCAAATTAAACACAAAATGATACCATTGGGGTCAGGCCCCTTTGGTATCATTTTTAAAATCTATTGATTGTTTCAATGATGTAGGCAACGTCCTCAGGCTTGATTGTGGGGCCGATGGGGAGGCTTAGTTCTTGGGCTGCTATTTGCTCGGTAATGGGCAGTTGCAAACCATTATTCCACGCGGCATTAGCGTAGCACTCCTGTTTGTGCGGGGGTATTGGGTAATGGATGAGCGTCTCTACCCCATTCTCTTTTAGATAGTTCTGAAGTTCGTCGCGTTTGGCGCTTAATATCGGAAATAGATGATAGACGTTCTGAGCGTCAGGTAAACGCTTAGGCAATGTAATCAGCGAATTCTTGATTCCATCATAATACATCTTTGCGACCTGCTGACGATGCGCATTATCAGCTTCCAGATAGCGTATTTTTACATCCAGCACCGCAGCCTGAATCTCATCCAGACGGCTGTTCCTGCCTGTATATTTGAAAACGTATTTGGCTGATGAGCCATAATTCGCGAGCGTCCTCACGGCTTGCGCGAGCTCAGGATCATTGGTTGTGACAGCGCCGCCATCGCCCAGCGCACCCAGGTTCTTTCCTGGATAGAAGCTATGGCCAGCAGCGTCGCCAATTGAGCCAGTTTTACGCCCGTCAGCGCACTTACATCCGTGTGCCTGAGCATTATCCTCAATCAGCTTAAGATTATGCCTAGAACAAATCTCTCCTATTCTATCTGAATAAGCATTTCGCCCGTACAGATGAACAATGCAAACCGCACGAGTCCGTGAAGTAATTGCAGCCTCAATGCGAGCTGGATCAATCTCCAAAGTCTCAATTGAAGGTTCAACCAGCACCGGCTTCAACCCATTCTCAGTGATAGCCAGAATGGTTGCAATATAAGTATTAGCCGGAACAATAACCTCATCCCCAGCCTGCATCACGCCCAGCTCAATGTAAGCTCGGAAAATCCAAATCAAAGCATCCAGCCCATTAGCGCAGCCAACGCAATACTTAGATCCAATAAAGGAAGCATAATTCCCCTCAAAGCGCTCATTCTCAGCACCCTGAAGATACCACCCGCTCTCGACCACACGCTTAACCGCCTCTTGGATCTCAGCAGCGTGCAGACCGGTAACCTCCTTTAAACTCAAAAACGGAATCATACTGCAAATATAGAAAAATGATACCAATGGGGTCAGGCCCCAATGGCACTATTTTGCAAAATGATACCATTGGGGCCTGACCCCATTGGTATCATTTTAGAGTTTGCCTTGCTCGCCTAGGTAGGAATCTTTGAAGCCCAGGAAGTAAAGCACACCATCTAAACCTATGGTGTTGATGCTTTGCTCGGCGGTGGCTACTACACGGGGTTTTGCATGGAAGGCTATGCCTAGGCCGGCCTCGGAAATCATGGGTAGGTCGTTGGCGCCGTCGCCTACCGCGATGGTCTGTGCCAGGTTCACCTTCTCAACCTGAGCAATCAGATGCAGTAGCTCTGCTTTGCGTTGTCCATCAACGATCTCTCCAACATATCTACCGGTCAGTTTACCGTCCTCGCCAATCTCAAGCTCGTTAGCGTACACGTAATCAATGCCATAACGACGCTGCAGATACTCACCAAAGAACGTAAATCCGCCGCTCAAAATCGCGATCTTATACCCGCAGGTTTTCAAAACAGACATAAGCCTGTCAACGCCCTCGGTCATCGGAAGATTCTCGGCAATCTCACGCATCACGCTCACATCCAAGCCTTTTAATAAAGCAACTCGCCTGGTAAAGCTCTCCTTAAAGTCAATTTCACCACGCATAGCGCTCTCGGTAATGGCGCGAACCTGAGCACCCACGCCGTTGCGCTCAGCCAGTTCGTCAATGCACTCCGTCTGGATAAGCGTAGAATCCATATCAAAGCAGATCAGGCGCCTCATCCTGCGGAACATATCGTCCTTCTGGAACGAGAAATCCATCTCCATCTCCTGCGATATCTTCATCAGCCTAGAGTGCATCTCGCCCGGGTTCACCGGCTCGCCGCGCAGCGAAAACTCAATGCAAGCGCGCGTCTGCTTATCTAGTTTTTTAATGCTTTTTCGGCCCGTAAGACGCAGAATAGAATCAATATTAAGCCCCTGATCAGCAAGAATTTGAGTAGCGGCCTGAATCTGCCGAGCCTCCAATTGCCGGCCCAAAACGGTAAGTATATACCGGTTCTTACCCTGATGCCCTACCCAATCCTCATACTCATCATCACTAATCGGAGAGAATCCAATATTAACGCCCAACTCAGTCGCCTTAAACAGCAGCTCCTTCATCGCAAGGCCGCTCTTCATCTCGTCCATGCGCATTAAAATGCCCAGTGACAGCGTGTTATGAATATCAGCCTGGCCGATGTCCAGCACCGTGGCATCGTACCGCGCCAAAATCCCCATAACCGCAGCCGTCAGTCCCGGCCGATCCTGTCCCGTAATCCTGATTAATATCTGCTCCTCCTTCATAAAATCTGCGCAGCCGCATTCTTAGTATCGACCTTCTCAATTATGCGCTCCAAAACCCCATCCTCAGAAAAGATGAAAGTGCGGCGCAAAGTGCCTAAAACAGATTTTCCGTACATTTTCTTCTCGCCCCACGCACCAAAAGCCTGAAGCATCTCAGTAGATGTATCGGCCAACAACCTAAAAGGCAGCTCATACTTAGCGCGAAAACCCGTGTGTGACTTAGCGCTGTCCTTGCTAACCCCCACCACATTATACCCAGCAGCCGTCAGAGCCGCATAATTATCGCGGAACGAGCAAGCCTCGGCCGTGCAGCCCGACGTGTTGTCCTTGGGATAAAAGTATATGATAGTCTTACGGCCACGCCCAATAAAGTCCGATGACCTAACCACCTGACCATCCTGATCCACCACCTCAAAAGATGGCATCTTATCTCCAACTTTCAGCATAATCATCAAAAATCAAAAAAAGTGCCAAAAAGAAGGTTTAGCTCGACGAAGTCAACCGTCCCCAATGTCCTCATTCTGCGTAGCGCTTCTCGATTACACTCCAATCCACAATCTGCCAGAGGGCTTCAAGCTGAGCCGCGCGACGATTCTGATAATCAAGATAATACGCATGCTCCCAGACATCGAAAGTAAGCAATGGCTTAAGACCTTCTGTTATAGGGTTCTCAGCCCCCGGCTCCTGCGTAATTACCAGCGAACCGTCCTTCTTGGCCGATAACCAAACCCATCCGCTGCCAAACAAGCCCACGCCCTTGGCCACGAACTCAGCCTGGAAAGCCTCAACACTTCCCCATTGCCCCACAATCTGCGACTTAAGGAAGCCATCTTTAAGCGGACTTCCGCCCTTGCAGAACTGCGTAAAGTAAAGATTATGGTTCAGAATCTGCCCGGCATTATTAAACATACCACCGCTCGCCTTGCAAACAATCAGTTCCAGCGAATCGGCCTCCAGCCCACTTCCAGGCAGCAGCTTATTAAGATTATCCACATATCCCTGCAGATGCTTCCCATGATGGAAACTCAGCGTCTGCGCACTAATCACGGGCTCCAGGTCTTTGGCCCCGTACGGCAATGAAATAAGTTCAAACATATCGCAATATTTTTATAGTCCACTTTCGCAAATATAGCAAAATAGTACCAAAGGGGTCAGGCCCCAATGGTACTATTTTACTCCCATACCCCGCATTATAGAAAATCTATTATAGAATTTGTATAATTTGAAAAAGATGAACAACTGCCTATTCATCTACGCCGGCAGCAACCGCCATGTCCTGGAGAACATGTTCAACTCAGCCGCCAAGCCCTTCTACAACAGCGCAGAGCAGACCTACCTTGACTGCATCCCCAAGGACATCTACACACGCTTTACGCAGGAGCAGTTTTTCAAAGCCGGCAGAACCATTACGGCCCATGCCGCCGCCCTTGCCTACGACCTCTTTGAGGGACACACCTATTACGTCCACAACCTCCTCCACAACACATTCGCCAGTGCCGATGCCAATAAGGTTGTCGATGAGGCTGATATCAACCAGACGCTGACTGAAATCCTTGACGAAAAGGGCCGAGCATTCGCCTCCATCATGAACCAACTAAACTACCAGCAAAAAGAAACGCTGGTAGCCATAGCCAAAGAAGGCAAAGCCACCGGCGTCACATCCGTAGCCTTCGTAAAAAAGCACGCCCTGAAATCCCCCAGCTCCGTCCAGTACGCCATCAGCACCCTCCTGGACAAGCAACTACTCACCTACGATGACCAGGGCCGAACAAAAATCTACAGCCTTTCCGACCGATTCCTGAGCATGTGGCTCTCCCGAACCTATTAAAAATCGTCAATAACCCCTTGACGATTTGCTGATTATAGCGCATAAAGGATACCACTTCTAGCGCTACAGCCGGTATCTTTAAAGCGCTATACACAACTAGCAGTTAATCTGTTTCAGCGCCATCATAATTACTAATATGCAACAGCTGAGAATTCTCAACCATCTGAATCTCCTGCATTGCAGGCTTTACATAATTCTTACGATTATTTGTTTCTGTTTTCATTTTTCAATTATTAAAAAATAGACAATTGATGTTCTCTTTAGTCAAGGACCACCCAAAGATATCTATAATACGTCATAAATAAATATCTTGTTATGAATAAAACTTATCTTTGCACCAATCATAACCAATAGTCTTTTTAATTATGCAAACCAAAACAACCTACCAAGCCCCCGAGACCACAGTAATTGAAACCGAACTGAACAAGATTGTGTGCAAAAGCCCTGATTTTGACGATGCACACGAGATCGATTGACACCTGCATTGTCATCTCCAACATAATAGCGGTCGGTATCTAAGAATGAATTATTCTTTAATACCGACCGTTATTTATTGGATAAAAATAGAATTTCACAAAATAACCTTATCTTTACAATCAGAATCTCAAATAATCTATATATGGAATCAAAAAGAAACTACCAGACGCCCAAGACAGAAGTGATTGAGGCAGAGTTGAACCAGATCCTTTGCGAGAGCGGCATTAATTCTGACGAATAAATTCCCGATATTTGCATCAGTACATTCCAATAATTAGAAATTATGAAAACAAACACTACCAATCGTAAGAATTACGAGAAACCGTCAATTGAGGTAGTCAAGTTTTCAACTAAGCTCCTTCTGCTGGTTGATAGCGACGAGTACTACTACCAGGGAGCACCGGACGATTAATCCTGGACAATAGCTTCCTTAATACAATCAACCACATAACTTACATCCCGATCCGACACGCACGGACCGGATGGGAGGCACATCCCGACCTTAAAGACCGCCTCGCTAACTCCATTCACATAAGCCGGGGCCGATGAATACACCGGCTGCTTATGCATAGGCTTGCAAACCGGCCGCACCTCAATACCCGCAGCATCCAGGAATACGCGCAACGCCTCCACATTATCGTTAGGCCGGCAATCCGTATCATCGCCGGCAACTGCCTTATAAGCATCCTCCTGCCCCTTGATACGAACAGAAGGATCAAGCGTAATCGTGCAAAGCCAGTAGTTACTGTCATACTCGCCGGTAGCAGGCTGTGAATGCACCTTAACCCCATGCACATCGGCAAGCAGCTCCTCATACAGTTTCTGTACATGCTTATGATGCGCAATATGTTCACCTGCCACGCTCATCTGTCCACGGCCGATGCCCGCACAAATGTTACTCATACGGTAGTTGTACCCTATTTTCTCATGCTGGTAGTAAGGATAACTCTCCTTATACTGGGTGGCATACATCATAATCTCACGCCATGAATCCTCATCAGGTGTAATCAGTGCACCGCCGCCCGATGTGGTAATCATCTTGTTTCCGTTAAAGCTCAAAACTCCATACTTACCGAATGTCCCCAGCATCTGACCATTGAACCTGGAGCCGAAACCTTCGGCAGAATCCTCCACAACCGGGATTCCATACTTATCGGCAACAGCCAGAATACGGTCAATCCTGTACGGCATACCATACAGCGTCACCGGAACGATAGCCTTAGGCGCCTTACGGGTCTTGGCAATTCTGTCTTTGATAGCCTCCTCAAGCAAGTCAGGATCCATATTCCAGGTATCAGGTTCCGAATCGATAAACACAGGAGTCGCACCCAAGTAAGTAACCGGATTTGCCGAAGCGCAGAACGTAAAACTCTGAACGCACACCTCATCGCCGGGCCCCACGCCACAAGCAACCAACGCCAAATGTATAGCGGCAGTACCGGCAGAAAGAGCCACAACACGCTTGTTCTGACCAACAAACTGATCCAGATCCTTCTCGAACCTATTTACATTGGGGCCGAGCGGTACGACCCAATTGGTCTCAAACGCCTCTCTGACATATTTCTGTTCCAAGCCGGCCTCACTCATGTGAGCCAGGCACAGATGAATTCTCTTTCTTTCCATTTAATACATTCTTCGTTTCTTGCCAGCAACATGCCGGAAAACAGTACCGAACTTTCGTAGCAATCTAGCAATACACTCCCCAGGAGCCACCTTGAACAGCCTCATGATACGTCTTGCATTGGCTACACCTCTGTGGTAGAAACCTCTTTTACCTTTGAATCTTTGGGTATGATGCCCAAAATTTCCTCCTTCAATAATATCATCGAGTATCTTTCTGCCAAGCCGCTCATCAGGCTCTACAATACACTTGGCCAACGGCAGGCACAGCACCTCGGTTTCTACCCACATCAAAGCCCGGGCAAAACGCAGCATTCCTAGTTCCTTGAAAACATCAGTAAACTCCGCGCTATCAAGCCCCTTAAGCACATAAAAATAGTCCACAACCTGCCTCAGGCCCAGCCCCTCGTCAAAGAAGTGCATCAGCATATGCCCCATCTGATAAACGGCATTGAACGCATCAGTAGGAACACTGACAGTCCTCTCGCACCCATGTAGAGTCACATGGTGAGCAAACTGTTCCTCTTTATTCCGCTCAATCCAACATTGCAGTCTCTTTTGACTTCGGCGGCTGAACAGCTTCAACGGAGTCACATGAACATCAACCGGCACATCGCTGAATATTGGGAAATGAATATGCTTAAATGACACCTCCTCATCGGGGAACTTGCAGTGCACATATCGGTAAACCGTCTCCTGATCAGCGTCGACCCAAATATCAATGTCCCCCGGAGTACGTCTCATTGGATTGGGATATTTCTCGGCATTACCCTGCCCTTTGAGAAGACAGCACTCAAAACCATCCCGTTCCATCATCTCAAACAGTTGCTCAATCCGCTTGTTTATCAGATAATTACGCTGCTCAATCATCTGAACCTGCCCTATCCATTCAAGCAGTAACGTTTTAGGCATTGACTCCGGACAGACCTCCGGAAGGCAGATACCAATCAACGACTGCTTATAGGCAAAATCTAATACCGACGCCCAATCACAAACGTCCGGAGCCTCCGTATCAGGATTCAGCACGTATCTGAGCCAACGCAATGACACATCAGTATGTAAATCAGTTCTTTCCATTAAACGGTTCTCTTGTAGCCTCTCCGGCACCATTTATCCCATCACGTTTAAACACCTTGAACAGAGTCAAAAAGAAAATCTTTACATCCAGCAGGAACGAAAGATGATCCACGTAATAGACATCATATTCAAACTGCCTGGTATATGAAAGCTCATTCCGTCCGTTCACCTGAGACCATCCGCTCATTCCGGGCCTGACCTCATGACGCCGCATCTGCTCCCGGGAATAAAGAGTCAGATAATCCATCAGCAAAGGTCTGGGGCCGATAAACGCCATATCGCCCTTAAGTATATTGATTAGTTGCGGCAGCTCATCGACTGAAAGGCTTCGGACTATCTTTCCTATTCCTGTAATCCGATACATATCCTTGAGCAACTCACCGTCAGCTCCGCGTTCATCGGTCATGGTCTTGAACTTGATGATTTTAAACGGTTTCCCGTCCTTACCCGGGCGCTCCTGAACAAAAAAAGCTCCCGCGCCCTTGTTGGCAATGGAAAGCAGAATCCAAACCAGCAGGATAAGCCAGCCGGTAAACAGCAGAGCCAAAACAGCCCCCAGTATACTCAGACAACGTTTCAGGAACCGCCTATACATGTCTCAGATAATTGACCGGTTCAACAACCACATTTGACGTCTTGAGCACCATCGTACCCCATGTAAGCCCCAATCCGAAAGCAGAGCAAACCAGCGTCAGCGGGCGCGCCTGTAACTCACGGCTCAGATTATAAGTCATAAGCATGGGGATGGAACAGCCGCCCAGATTTCCGAACTCCTCAAGGTTGTATGGAACCTTATCTGCGGGCAGTCTGAGCATCTTTACAATACGATCAACAATAAGCTTATTAGCCTGATGTATAAGGAAATAATCAACGTTATCAGCAGAAAGCCCACACTGCTCCATAACCTTCCTGACGCTGATGGGAGGACGCGATATGGCAAATGAAAACACATCCATGCCGTTAATCATAGTATCCACCGGTCGCCTAATCACACCACCGCCAAGGTCTTGATATTCAAATGATTCAACAGTTGCAGGATGCCTGAATCCGCCATGAGGCGTCATAAGAGCATCATACCCTGAACCCTGGGTATTGAATTCCACAACGATATCATCGGCCGTAGTATCATACTCAAAGGCAAGAGCGGCGCCACCGTCTCCGAACAAGGGCACACGGCTCTTATCCCGGGCCGATCCCATACGCGTAGCGGTATCGCCTATCAGTACCAGGGCACGCTTCACATCTCCACTCTGGAGCAGGTTTCCGGCCAAATTCACCGCATAGACACAGCCACAGCATCCCATCGGGATATCCATCACAAAGGTTGAACCAGGCAAACCAAGACGGTCCTGCAGTATGGCCGATGTCGGAGGAGTCCTGTAATCGGGACAAACAGATTCAAACAGCAGCACGTCAATGCTCTCCTTAGCCCATCCCAAACGGGCAATAAGACGCTCCGCTGCATCATAGCATAGGTCACTGGCACAGATATCACCAGTAGCCACATACCGTTTCCTTATGCCCACCGTGCTGTCAAAAATATCAGCCTCCTGCTGAGTAAACAGCCCCAGGTCCATAGTCAATTTGGGATTGTCCGGTACAGTACCCGTAACACCCCTAAGAGCCACATTCCTGATTTGCCACTGTGCCATCAGATTTCAATTCCGTAGTTTGTAACAATCTGTTTCACTGCATCATATGACGTGCATCCCATAATATCCTCCGGATCAAGCAGAATATCATACGCCTCCTCAATGGCGGCCGCAAGCGCAAGCTGCCGCACACTGTCCCAGCATGCCACAGTATCCTTGCCAAAGTCGGCTCCCAACGCGGCCGCCTCAACATTGAACACCTCACAGAAGATATCATCTATGCTCCTCATACTTCTATCACTTTACCCACCTCATTTCTAAGGATTCTGTCCACCACCTGTACCCTGACATTACGGTGGAACAGATGCGTCTTCTCCTCAATAAACAGAGGCACTCTATCTGCAACCTTTGCATCGGTCACCTTAATATCCAGATGCTCGTCATCACCGCTGCAATAGCAGTCCGTATCAAACTCGCTCCGAATCATATTCTCCACTTCATCCAGGCTTATACGCAATCCGTACAGTTTGACAAACCTGTTCAACCGCCCTACAATGTAATAGCAGCCGTCAGCATCCCTGCGGGCCAGATCACCCGTACGTATAACCCCATGATTCTCATCGCCCTTAAGCAAATCCTCCCTGCATGAAGCATAGCCCAGAGTAACGTTCTCGCCGCGATAAACCATTTCGCCCGATGCCTCTCCCTCAAACGACTCATTGCCGTCCTCGTCAATCAGGCTCAAACGGCCGCCCGGCTCCGCAACACCTATGCTGCATATCTTGCTCTTAGCCAAATCAGCAGGCAGATAAGCCATACGCCCGGTACATTCACTCTGTCCGTAAGTGGCAATGAACTTTATACCTTTTCGCTCAGCATAGTCAGCCAACTGCATCCACATGCCTTCGGTTAGTTTCCCACCACCCTGAGTCAAAATCTTAATGTCCGGTAGGGACATACGGAAAAAGCCCAACTTGGCCAAAACATCAAAACTGTAAGGAACGCCTGTAAAACTGGTAGCGCCATCCTTCAGTCTCTTCCAGAACACCGGATCCAGCAGAGACTTGCCGCTAAGCAGCACAGTCGCTCCAGCATACAGATGGCTCGTTATAACCGACAGTCCCATAGTATAATACATGGGGAGTGACGCCATAGCACGCTCCTCCTGATTCAAGCCAAACAGCTTAGCGACATTCTCAGCATTAGCCTCAATATTGCGGTAACTGTGCCGAACTAACTTGGGACTGCCTGTACTGCCAGAAGTAGTCAGCAGAAGCGCCAAGTCATCATACATATCCGGAGTGCCAAAACCAGTCCGCACCAGAGCATATCCATGGGTAGAATATACCACCTCCTTAAGATCAAATTCAGCAATCCTATCCTCCAGCCACAGATACTCCGGCCGATAAGTCTCATAAAGAGTATCAAAAGGAGTCTTACTGCCGATAATCAGCGGAACCACCCTATTACTCAATGCCGACAGATACCCAATAAGAGCACCGTTACGGTTATCGGCAAGAATAAAGATAAGCGTGCGGTAAGGAAGGTGATGGGCAAATTCAACTGAAGCCTGACAAAGCTCACCATAGGTAAGCCTCTCTCCGCTGTCATCAATAACAGCAATCCTGTTGGGATCCTTTCTATCTAACCCTAAAAACATCCGCCCGGTTTATATGCTGGCACAACCATCCACCCCAAGGATCTGCCCTGAGATATAACTTGCGCGGTCCGATGCCAAAAAAGAAACAGCATAAGCCACATCCTGGGGAGTCCCCGGACGGCCCATAGCAATCTTGCCTATACGACTGTCAATCTTATCTGCATCACACTGATAGAGTTCCTTGAAACGCTCCGTCTCAATGATACCAGGAGCAACGGCATTAACGCGAATCTGCATGGAAGCCAGTTCCTTAGCAGCAGACTTTGTCAAAGCGATCACAGCACCTTTCGATGACGAATAGGCCACCTGTCCGGGACTGCCCACAGCACCCGTCAGACTGGCAATGTTCACGAACGATCCGCCTCCGTTACGAGCCATCAACCGTGACGCAATCTGAATCATATCAATGACCGCAAAGACATTGACCGAATACATCTTCTCAAGCATCGGCTTGGTCACCATACCCAGTTTCTGGTTTTCAATGACCGCAGCATTGTTCACCACGCAGTCAATACGGCCCTCCTTCTTGAAAATATGCATCAGCCCCTCCTTAAGGGCTGCACTATCAGTAACATCAAAGCACAAAGGCACCACCTTGACACCGTAACGCTTGCCGCACTCATCAGCCCACTCAAGCATATCGCCCTGCTGCAAATCATTTGCATACACAGTAGCGCCATCCTTGGCAAACTGCTCGGCAATGGCCCGGCCTATACCCCGGCCCGCGCCCGTAATCAAAGAAACCTTATGCTCCAACCACTTCATTTTCTGTTAGCCTCAACAATGTTGAACAAGTCCTGAATAGTTTCGGCCCCAATCATATCGGCACTCTTGAGTGATACGCCATACGCCTCAAACACCACGCCGATAATGTAAAGAGCAATCAATGATGAATACTCTTCCAGCTCACGGAACCTGGTTTCAGGTTTAAACTCACTTGGAGGAGTATTTACAAACTGGTCAGCAATCAACTCAATAAAACTATTGATATCCATACAATTACATCAGCCTATGAGCCGGATTACCGACAACCGTAAATCCAGCTTTTACATCCTTGATCACAAAACTGAGAGCACCCACATGCGCCCCCTTCTCTACTCTGACCTCGTGACTGATAACGGCCGATGAATGAATATTGACCTCATCCTCAATGACAACGCCACCCACGCAAGTAACATGCGTATCGATACGATTCCAACTGCCAATCCGGGCATCATGACCAATTACCGTATATGACTGAATCATATTGTAATCACCCACCACAGCATCATTGCCGATGACCGTATCGGCCCCCACATAATTACCAACGCCCAATTTGGCGTTAGTCAATATGCGCGCAGTCTTATGAATCACATTCAGGAACTCACCGCCACGACCAAGAATCTTTTCAATACACGACCTCCGTACAGAACCGCCGATAGACGACACAAACACATCATCTTTTTGCGGAACGTAATCCCGTATGGTACCGATAACAGGAGGATAGTTCTCAAACTTGTCCAAAGCATCCAGATTATCATCAATAAACCCCCTCACAACAAACAAATTGCCATATCCAACGCTCTCCAAGGCATTACTATACATAGTACGCCCCATTCCACCGGCACCGATAATTATAAGATTCTTCATTATTGAAAAGACATGCCCTACAAAGATAGCTAAATATGGTCAGCTTGAGCCAAATTGACGAACGTTTCAGTGCTTAAAAGGTTTTGGAGTTTACCAAGAGCACGCTTCCGTCCAATATTGGATTTGATATAACGCAAGTAGCGGTTCTTCAATGTACCGGAAATCTTGAAATAACTTTCAAAGTACTCTTTACTCAGAACGCCCAGCGTCTCGGGTATCATGTCGTACATATGGAAGAAAGACATCGAATAATCAGACCGTGACATCTGTCTTTTCACAAAACTCAGCGGAAAGAAACGGAAATACCCCCCTCCGGAATAGGCCAGTTCACGCCCCAGAATCTTTGTTGTGCTAATGGGGAACTCTTTAATCACAGCCCCGTTGCAATTAAGCAGCGTCGGTTTGGAGGTGCCAAAACGCTCAAATCCCCCCAAATCCCTTTTAGCCGGAAAGACCGATGCATCTCGCGTAATCCCGCATCGGCAAAGAATCTCAAAAGCCCACTCGTTTTCCTTTCCAATCGAGAAAGCAGGAGCCCGATAACTCTCCACTTTTTGTCCGATGCAATCTTCCAACGCAGCCAATGCTGAGCGAGTGTCCTCCAGTACCTCATTGGGAGTCATCTTATTAAGCCAAGTGTGCCTAAATGAATGGCATCCTATCTCATGGCCACGACTATGAATCAGTTTTACAACCTGAGTAAAGTCTGTAGCCATCATACCCGTGCAAAAAAAAGTGCCCTTAATATCCCGCTCATCGAGAATATCCAGAATCGTATCCAAACAGGCATCGTATCGGGCATACCGTTCAGCCGTGCCATAGCCTCCAGCCTTGGCAAGAGCCCATTCCTCAATATCAAAAGTAAGAATATTCATCCCTGAACCTCCAATCTTTCCCGTTCAGGTATCTCCCTAACCACCACAGCCGGACTTCCGGTTGCAACCGTCCATGCAGGAATATCTTTAGTCACCAAAGAATAAGCCCCGATAATAGCACCTTCACCTATAGTTACGCCAGGCATAATCATTGACTCCATCCCAATCATTGCACCTTGACCTATGTGGATTTCGCCAAGTTTATACTGCAGCCTGCCCGCGTATTCGCCTTTATAATAGCGACTTAAATCGCGTTTATGGCACAAAAGTCTACAGCCGCCCGCTATATGAGCATGGTCACCGATATAAATCAAATCCGCATGCCCCGAATCCACCCGAACGTTATCACCAACGTAAACGCCTTTACCCACATGACATCCAATCTTCTTAAGCACCCAAGGCCGTACTTTCCAAGTGCTAAAAGGTGAAAGGAGCCAGGAATTCATAACATGAATCAACAGGAAACTATCCCGATATGTTTTGCAGACACGCTTAAACACCTGCCACAAACCAACCTGCCCATACTCCTCTTCCGGATAGTTGAACCCCATTCGTCTGAGCAGTCTATAAGTAAGGCTTAATTTCTTTTGCTCCATTTTACGCTAAAGCACGATATCAACGCACACGTCCGCAAAGTTATTCCAATTCTCCAAATGTACAAATAGGCACACGCGTGCCCACCTCCAGAGCATTCAGCATCCGCTGGCTGGTATCAGCCGGCGTAGTCCGCAGATTAAGGGCCGATGCCCGATAATGCTCCTATAAGCAGCCGATGTATTAGACATAACAATTCGACATATAAATGATACACTTTTCCAACTTCTCATATTAATGAGAAAAGGATCATCTCTAAGAATAAAAGATGATAATACTGACGAATGTGTAAAATCGCAAACTCGTATTCCTATACGCAATAGTTTTACGGCAGACAAAGGTTACGGGTAACCTTTAGACACATTTTGTTGGAATAATAGATTGTTTAACTAAATACATACAGCAATGATAAAAAAAATAAAATCAAACGGTTCATTAGAAAGTATCACTCAACAATAGTTGAGGTAATATCCCTATTAGCCACTCTAATAGGGATATTTCCGTGATGTCTGCCATCCTATGTTCTTTTATCACGCCAATCAGAGAAGTTATCAACAACCCCACATAAAACAGTATTGTGGCACGCTTTTTGTTTAACAAAGATTAAATAAACTTACGGAAATGAAAAGGACAGACAAAAGCAGTAAAATGGTAACGGCCCCAGCCATGAAATGGACCAGGTTAAACTTCGAATACCAAAGTAGAAGGAACTAAAACTGAATAAGTATGGTATATTACTACTTAAACTTAGGAGGCAACTCAAGTGTAAGAGCGTATGAGATTCTGCCCACAGCTATCAGAGTACAGTTCAATGATGGCCGATGGTACTGTTACAGTTACTTCAAAGCAGGCGCAACTCATGTTGAGAACATGAAGAGACTTGCATCTAATGGAGTCGGATTATGCTCCTACATACAGCGGAACGTAAAGTATCTGTATGATTGAACCTGATGCCTCAAAAAGAAAGACGGTCATTGGACCGTCTTTCTTATACTGATAATAGCGCTCAAACAGAACCTTTTATAGCGACACACTTGCACCGATACAGCGCTATAATCACATAATATCCATTTCAACGAGCTAACGAAGTAACTCTTATTAAGGAAGTAACAACTTCACATCAGTGTATAATTGCTTCAAGTGCAAGATAGAAATATCCACCAACGGTTCAAACATAAAGTTGTTGAAGTGAATATTCTCCGAGGTCAACATCAGCACCTTGTTCATCAGCAGGCATTGATCTTCCAAATCCACAGAATGGTTAGCCTTAAATACGTTCAGCAATTCCGCAGTACGGTTCCTGTTCGGTTTCATCACGGCCATCTGGGCGGCAGTCAATTGGCTCTCCATATATTCTTCCGCCTTATAGCGTATCGCTATCGAAAGCACCAGCTTATTTACTATGTCCACTTCATTGGGATCTATCATGATCGCTTCTGCTTCCGCAAACAAGGCGGTCATATAATCCTCCGCACCGAACATTATGGCTACAGTACCAGC
>JAEEGJ010011790.1_pt1 | contig 21996 bp, 21 predicted proteins | sample 8958761 | NCBI WGS metagenome assembly JAEEGJ01 (sample SAMN16246546, study PRJNA631951) | gut metagenome | biome: gut microbiome; feature: rumen; material: RS-attached | host: Bos | place: Iran: Karaj | collected 2018-10 | reverse complement strand
AACGCTGCCGACCTTGGCTACAACGGGATTGTTCCTGTAGGAGCTGACGCAGCCCGCAGCGCCCGCAGCCATGACTGCGACCAGGAGGACGGCGATAATCCTAACGACCGACTTACTGAGTTTCATTTTTGTTCTCCTTTAGTGGAATAGATATACTTGCTAATTTTAATAAGTCCGCGGCGGTTTGTCAACAACAAAAATCAAATATTCTGTACTGACCAGGCGTCGCAGCTAAATAAATTACTTCTTGAGGGACTCAAGGAAGACCTTCGTCCTGCGGAGAGCTTCCTTTATGTCGTTGATATCGGTAGCGTAGCAGCAGCGTACGTACCCTTCGCCGCTGGGACCGAATGCAGTACCGGGAACCATGCAGACGTCCTGCTCAGCAAGCAGACGATCGCAGAATTCCTCGGAAGTAAGACCGGAGACCTTAATGGAGGGGAATACGTAGAAAGCGCCTTCCGGCTCGTTGCAGGTCATACCGAGCTCGTTGAAACCGTCGATAATAACACGGCGGCGGCGGTCATACTCGTTCATCATGGCCTTCATGTCGCGCCAATCGGTCTCGAAGCCCTGACGGAGAGCGGCGATACCGGCATACTGCGCGGGCGTGGGAGCGGAGAGCATGGTGAGCTGGTTGATCTTGGTCATCGCGGCGATGATGGGCTTGGGAGCCGCGGCGTAACCGAGACGCCAACCGGTCATGGAGAACGCCTTGGAGAAGCCGTTCAGCACAACGGTGCGCTCGCGCATACCGGGCAGCGAGCAGATGGAAACGTGGTGCTTGCCGCCGTAAGTGAGCTCGGAATAGATCTCATCGGCAAGAACGAGGATATCGGTGCCGCGAAGCACGTCGGCGATCGCCTCAAGATCCTCTTTCTCCATGATGCCGCCGGTGGGGTTGTTGGGGAACGGAAGAAGCAGCGCCTTGGTCCTGGGAGTGATCGCAGCCTTGAGAGCTTCGGCGGTGAGCTTGAACTTATTCTCCTGCGTGGTGATAACGTTTACGGGAGTACCGCCGGCGAAAATGACGCCGGGATTGTAAGCAACGTAAGTGGGCTCGGGGATAATGACCTCATCGCCTTTGGTGATCAGAGCGCGGATGGCAAGGTCGATAGCCTGGCTTGCGCCGACGGTAACGAGGATCTCGCCGTTAGCTTCATAATGCACGCCGTAACGCTCGTCAAGATACTTGCTGATAAGCTCGCGCAGCTCGGGCATACCGCTGTTGGAAGAATACGGGATGCGGCCGTGAGACAGACGCTCGAGGGCTTCCTGCCTGATAGCTTCGGGTGTGGGGAAATCGGGTTCGCCGACGCCGAGGCTGATGGTCTTGTCGGTCAGGATATCGAAGTACTTGCGGATGCCGGAAGGCGGTACGTCCTGAACAGCTTTGACAATGAGTTTAGTGTAATCCATTTTCGAATTTACTTCCCTTCATATTATTGCTTATTATTGACGGGGGAAAACCCGTTTTTACTATTATCCGAATGCAGCGCCGGTGCCGACGGTGATCTCGCCCCTGACGGGCGCGTAGTAATCGCGGTACAGCTTGATCGTCTCGATCAGTTCGCCGTTCTTATCGAAGTGCTTCAGATAAGCGGTGGCATAGTAGCCGGGCCTGCTCTTGATCGTTGTCTTCTGATAACCCGCCGGTAGCGTGTTGCTCTTAACGATCACGGGCTCGGGCGGTTCGATCTCCTCATCCACCTCGGCATAGGTCTTATAATATGAACCGTCCTCCTCGGGCACGCCGTAGATATAGACGTACATCTTGCCTTTGCTTACGTCGGCATAGGCGAAAATGTAGATGCTGTTATTGGAGATGTTACGCCATTTAAGATCCGGCCCGTTGGTATCGACCGTGGCGTCGAGTCCTATGGGAACGTAGGTGCTGGGCCAGCTGTGATGCTGCCTCTGCGTGATCTTGATCTTCTGCGGACCGCACTGAAGGAGCGCGTTGTAAAGCGTGCCGGATACCTGGCAGATGCCGCCGCCGGGACTGTCCTCATACTCTCTGCCGTTAACGATGCCGTGCGCGCGGAGCCAGCCGCCCGCCTCGGTCCTGGGTCCGATATGGGTGTTGAAGCTGATCTCCCTGTAAGGCTTAACGACGAGACCGTTCAAAATGCCGGCAGCCTTCTGTATATTGCGGCAGCGGTTCATATCCTTGCTGCCGTGGTCGAAGTCAGACGTATAGGTCGAGATCTTTACGATACTGCCCTTTATGTCGCTCGGAGGTTTCTCGGGCTGAGTCTCCTCAAGATCGGCTTCCATGACGCAGGAATAATCTCCGCGGTCAAAAGCGTCCAGAATACGGTCTACCATAGCTTCGCGGTTGAGAACGTAGCCCTTTTTGCCGGGGTTGTAGTAAATGTAGCCTATCGTTTTGCCGTTATCGGCGTTGACCTTTTCGACTATCGTATCGGTATCCCTGACGACGGGTTCGTCATTCGAGATCTCCGTTTCCTGATTTGCGGAGGGACGCTGACTTACGGTGATATAGGGCTCGACGGGTTCGGTATTGACGAAGTCGGCGATCTCGGCGACGCGTGAAGTGATGCGCGCGGGGTCGCAGGTGTAATTGAGATGGAACTCGACAGGCTTTTCGAGAAGCTGTTGCTGTCTTTTGTAATTGGCGGCATAATCGTTGAGGTTCTCTCGCCCGAGCCTGTATGCCTTCTCAAGCGTTTCGGAAGCGTCGACGGAGATGTTGAAATCGGACGCGGTGAGAGTAAGGCTCGCCTCATGCACGATAACGACCATGTTGATGGAGTTGAGCTTTTTTTCAATGGCGTCCATCACGGCGCTGCGCGCCTGTTCGTAAGTCATTCCCTTGAGCTCAACGCCGTCAATGAAAATCCCGCCGAAATACGTTCCGTTGTCGGTGTACTCGAAATCCTCACCCTCGGTCTTGCCGTAGATATGCTTGCCGTCCCTCGTATTTTCGACGGTCACCCAATTATTCTCATTATAGCGGCGGACGGCAACGTGATGGTCGATCCTTATGAGAATGCCCAGTAAAAGAATAACACCGCAAAGAGCAGCAAAACCGACGCCCATTATCTTCATAATGCGCTCGACCTTTGCCCTGCGCTGGATCTCTTTCTTTTTTCTTGAGTTCATTATTCGGTTGTACTGGGCGCTGTGTTCCAAAAAAGAACCTCCATGCAATTTTATCCAAATCTCATTATACTGCTAATCGGATAGAAAGGCAACAGACAACGAAAATATAATTTAATTATATTCATAAGGAATTTAGAGGAACAAAACGCCTTTAGCTGCTTTACATATTGATTATCATATGTTATAATAAGTTTACGGTGTTAACCATATCGACGCCGGGAAAGGATCCTTGAACATGAGAGCAGACGGAAAAAGGATAAAGAACTTCCCACCCATGTATGCTGTTGCGGCTCACGTCATGGCCAAAAGGTCTGACGCATGCAACTCCATAGAGCTCAATATACCTTTGGAACCAATGCAGAATTATCTGCGCGACGTACGGGCGAGGGGTCATAATATCAGCCACCTTGCTTTGATCATCGCGGCATTCCTGCGCGTTACAGCCGAATACCCTTTTCTCAACCGTTTTGTTGTCAACAAGACCGTTTATGCAAGAAAAGAATTCGCTGTCGGCATGGTCGTGCTCAAGCCGGGTCAGCTTGACGGTACGATGAACAAGATGTACTTCGATCTTGAGGACGATATCTTCACCGTTCAGAAAAAGGTCGATGAGTACGTTGCCGCAAATCGCGAGGCGGGCGATACTAACGCCACGGACAAGCTCATCACTACTTTGCTCAAGATCCCCGGTCTTTGCAGGCTTGGCATCAATCTGTTCAAATTCATGGATAATTGGGGGCTTCTCCCCTACTCCATCATCAAGGCAAGCCCCTTCCATACGAGCTTCGTTATTTCGAACCTTGCCAGCATCAGGACGAATCATATCTTCCACCACATCTACGATTTCGGTACGACGAGCATGATCCTCACGATGGGAAACAGCCGCGAGGTGCCGAAGCGCGTAAAGGGCGAGATCGTGTTTGAAAAATGCATGCCCTTCGGTCTTGTTATGGACGAGCGTATCTGCTCCGGCAGTTACTATGCGCTTGCTTTCAGAAGACTATCCGAGTATCTCAACGACCCGCGCGCTCTTGAGCTGCCCCCTAAGGTAGTCAATCACGATACATGATATCAGAATAAAACGGCCGGGATAGGCGAATGCCATCCCGGCTTTTCTGTATAAAAACGATTCAGGCGGCATATGCTATTATCAGTTATCATGAGAGGAATATGCCTTTATGGAAGCCTATATTGAAAGCCGCGTGATAGATATCGCATCCTACATAGTCGAGACGGGAGCGACCGTCCGTTCGGCGGCAAAGGAATTCGGAGTGTCAAAATCTACGGTGCATAAGGATATCACCGCACGTCTCAAACAGATCGACAAGTCGCTTGCGAAGGAGGTCGCAGCGGTGCTTGAGATCAATAAGGAAGAGCGTCACATCAGGGGCGGATACGCAACGTATCTAAAATATCATGGCGCGGATACCGCGGCGGCGGGAGTATAGCTTTATTTCTGCCCCTTCATGCGTTCAGCCTGAGAGGGACGCAGGTACATCGGGACGGCTTCCCTGACCTGCCGCCCGTTCAGCGCCGCCTCAACAAGGACAAGCCGCGCATCGGGAGCCCGGTCCATCCCGCAGCAGTTCCCTGTAATAACGGCGTCCTCGGGCAGATCGTGAAGAATCTCGTTCGTAACGGCGGCGCAAGGAGGGAGCTTTTCCGCACCGTTTTCATAAATCGCGGCATAACAGTTGCCGTTTCTGCAGTCGATCAACGAGCAGACCGTTCCGCGTTCGTCGGCGCTGTGTCTCAACGCTGCGAGCGAGCTGACAGGTATTACGGGTATCCCGAGCGCCATAGCCATGGCGTTTGCACAGGATACGCCGATGCGAACGCCTGTGAACGAGCCGGGTCCGATGTCGACGGCGATCGCCGAGATATCGGCAAAGCAGGCGCCGGCTTTATTGAGCGCGGACTCGATCAGTCCCATCAGCACGGTCGAGTGCGACCTGCCGCTTTCGTCTTTATAAAAAACGATAATTTCGCCGTTTTCCGCAACTGCGGCCGAAGGCTCCTTTGCGGAGGTGGAGATACCGAGGGTCAGCATTTTACAGCCTCCAAAATGGTTTCGTATTCTTCGCCGTATGCTATAAGACGGATGCTTCTCGGGTCCTGACCGCTGCCCACGATATGTATTTCGAGCCGTTTGTCTGGCAGCGCATCAGGAACGTTTTCACACCATTCCATGATTATAACTCCGTCTCCGGAGAGGTAATCCTCGTATCCGATAGCGTACAGTTCGTCCGTATCCTCTATGCGATAGGCGTCAAAATGATAGAGCGGGAGTTTTCCCTCGTGATGGCGGACGATTGTAAAAGTCGGGCTCAGTATGTCCGTGATCCCGAGCGTTTGTGCAATACCTTTCGTCATCGTGGTTTTTCCCGCGCCGAGCCCTCCGAAAAAAGCTATGAAGGCGTGCGGAAAGAGCATCTCCCCTATCTTCCTGCCGAGGAGCGTCATTTCATTTTCGGAGTATACTTTAATATCAAGTTCCATCTCAGTCAAAAGTGCCGCGCATCATAAGCTCGTTTCTGTAATCGAGCAGCCTGTCGTTAAGTATGGCGTTCCTTATGCCTTCCATCAGCCTGTAAGTAAAGCGGAGATTGTGTATCGTTATGAGCTGGGCAGCAAGCATTTCGTCAGCCTTGATCAGATGACGGATGTATGCTTTGGTGAAGTGCCGGCAGGCATAGCAGTCGCAGCCCTCCTCTATCGGAGTGAAGTCTTCCGCATACTGGAGCTGCTTTAAGCTCTTTTTCCCGTCGAAGGTCATGGCGAGCGCGTTTCTTGCCGTGCGTGTCTGCATGACGCAGTCGAACATATCCACGCCGCGCATAGAGCCTTCCACAAGACAGTCGGGACTGCCGACGCCCATCAGATAATGCGGCTTTTTCTCGGGCATGAACGGACGGATCGAGTCAAGCATTTCATACATGACGTGCTTCGGTTCTCCGACGGAAAGTCCGCCTATGCCGAATCCCGGGAAATCCATGGAGGTGATGGCCTTCGTGCTCTCAATACGAAGGTCAGCGAACATGCCGCCCTGGATGATGCCGAACAGCGCCTGATCTTCACGCGTGTGCGCGTTTTTGCATCTTTCCGCCCAGCGATGAGTCCTCTCCATAGCCGCAACGGTATAATCGTATGAGCAGCCTGCGGGAGCGCATTCGTCGAACGCCATCGCGATATCGGCGCCTAAAGCCTCTTCTATCTCCATCACCTTTTCGGGTGTGAAGAAATGTTTGCTCCCGTCGATATGGGAATGGAACTCGACGCCGTCTTCCTTTATCTTGTTCATAGCCGCAAGGCTGAATACCTGGAATCCGCCGCTGTCTGTAAGCATGGGGCCGTGCCACTGCGAGAATTCATGAAGACCGCCCGCCTTTTTTACAAGCTCGTGCCCCGGTCTTAAATACAGATGATAAGTGTTGGAAAGAACTATGCCGGCGCCGATCTCCTCAAGATCCTTCGGGAGGATCGCCTTTACAGTCGCCTGGGTGCCGACGCACATGAACGTAGGCGTTTCGATATCGCCGTGAGGAGTATGCAGTATGCCGAGCCTTGCTCCTGTCTGCGCGCAGGTTTTTTTGAGCTCATACGTTATGGGTGCATTTATCATGCTTGCTTCAGCTCCTTATAAAAACAGTGTCGAATCGCCAAACGAGAAGAATCTGTATCTTTCTTCCACGGCGTGTTTATAGATACGCATGACTTCCTCTCTTGAGGAGAAAGCGCTTATGAGCATAAGAAGGGTCGATTCCGGAAGATGAAAGTTTGTGATCAAACAATCGACCGCCTTGAACCTATAGCCCGGGGTGATAAATATGCTCGTCCACCCGCTGCCCGCGTGCACTATTCCGTTATCGTCCGAAACGCTCTCAAGGGTGCGGCATCCGGTCGTTCCGACGGAAATGATCCTTCCGCCCGCCTTCCTTGCGTCGTTGATAGTTTTGGCGGCCTCCTCCGTTACCTCGTAATACTCGGAGTGCATATGGTGATCCTCAACGTTTTCGGCTGAAACGGGACGGAAAGTCCCGAGCCCGACGTGAAGGAGCACGTCCGCAATAATAACGCCTTTGGCTTTGATCGCCTCAAGCAGCTCCGGAGTAAAATGCAGACCTGCGGTCGGCGCCGCGGCTGAGCCGTTATCCCTTGCGTAAACGGTCTGATAGCGGGATCTGTCCTGAAGCTTTTCGGTAATGTAAGGCGGCAGAGGCATCTCGCCCGCGCGGTCGAGCACCTCCTCAAAGATGCCGTCGTAATTGAGCCTTACGATACGGTTGCCGTCCTCAAGCGATTCGAGCACGGTAACCGAAAGCTCGTCGTTGACTTTGAAAGTCCTGCCGGGACGGGCTTTCCTTCCGGGCTTGACGAGACATTCCCAATCGGTCTCGTTTATACGCCTCAAAAGCAAAAACTCCATCGCGCCGCCGGTCTCCTCCCGCGTGGCATACAGCCTTGCGGGTATGACCTTCGTAACGTTCCTGACGAGAACGTCGCCGGGGTTGAGGTATTCGACGATATCGTGAAATACACGATCTTCGATCGTCTTGGTCTTTCTGTTATATACGAGGAGCCTTGACATGTCGCGCTTTTCGGCGGGTGACTGCGCGATAAGCTCCTGCGGCAGATCATAGTAAAAGTCCGATGTTTTCAATGCTGATAAGACCTCTGTTTATTTAATAACGTCATAGATGAGAGGAAGCTCTTCAGGCGCCTCCGTGGTTATTTCAACTGCGGAAACAAGCATGGAACGCGCCTCCTCGAGATTGTCTTCCTTGTTAACGTACATGTATGCGAAGGGCTCCTTTTCCGAGACCCAATCGCCGTATCGCTTGTTCATGAGAATGCCGACGGCGGGATCGATCACGTCGTCCTTCCTGAATCGTCCGGCGCCGAGAAGCGCCGCGGCAATTCCGAGGCTGCGCGCGTCGATAGCCCCGATATAACCGTTCGCTTTGGGATATACGGGAACGACGCGGGATACCTTGACAAGAAGCTCCGGATCGTCGACGTAACCGACGTCGCCGCCCATGGCTTCAAGCATGGAGCGCAGTTTAATGAAGCCCTGACCGGACAGCAGCGCCGCCGTAAGACTTTCCTTTGCATCCTCGTAAGAATCGGCAAGACCGGAAAGCATGAGCATGTGCGAGCCGAGCTGCATACAGACTTTCACAAGAGGGTCTGTGAGCGGGACTTTGCCGGTAAGCACGTCGATCGCTTCCTTCATTTCAAGCCCGTTTCCGATAGCCATACCGAGGGGCCTGTTCATATCGGTTATGAGCGCGACGGTCTTCCTGCCGAGAGCATTGCCGATATCGACCATCTCTTCCGCAAGCTCACGCGATTTTTCAAGCGTAGTCATGAACGCGCCGGAGCCTGTCTTGACATCGAGCACTATCGCGTCAGCGCCGGCAGCGAGTTTTTTGCTCATTATGCTTGATGCTATGAGCGGGATGCTCTTAACCGTGCCGGTAATGTCGCGAAGAGCGTACATCTTTTTATCTGCGGGAACGAGGTCGCTCGACTGCCCGATCACGCAAACGCCCAGCTCCATTACCGTCTTTTTGAATCGTTCCATCGGAAGCTCAACGCAGACGCCGGGCACAGATTCGAGCTTGTCGAGGGTGCCTCCGGAATGAGCAAGCCCGCGCCCGCTCATCTTTGCCACAGTTCCCCCGCAGGCGGCTACGAGAGGCGCGACAACGAGAGTCGTGGTATCGCCGACGCCGCCGGTGGAATGCTTGTCGACCTTAATGCCGGGCAGATCGGACAGATCCGCTTTGCCGCCGGAATCCATCATTGCGAGGGTAAGATCGGAGATCTCCCTCTTCGTCATGCCGCGGCAGCAGACCGCCATCATCCATGCGGACATCTGCGCGTCCTGAAGCTCGCCCGAAACGAATGAGCTGACGATAGCTTCTATTTCTTCCTTCGTGAGCTCAAAACCGTCCCTCTTTTTTTCGATGATATCGAGCAGGATCATACAAAACCTTTGTTCCGCTTGTGCGGCCTTTCCCGGTCATTACGACCGAACTTGTGCTTGATTCCCAAATACTTAACATCTTATTTTATCACGAATGCAGCCGTTTGTGAACATCTATTTTATTATAAAATGCTACATATATTGTAAAAATCGGAGTTTTCATGTTTACAAGCTGACTAAAATATGATAAAATAATATGATATGGGGCAAAAATGCGCTCCACTGAATAAGTTTATTATATGGGCTTCGGCCCGATTACGGAGGATCATATGTCTGAAATCACCACCATCGAACCCGGCAAGGTCAAGCTGACCTTCAAACTTTCTGCTGAAGATTACGTCAAGGCTTTGAACGCCGCGTATCACCGCATCGGTTCCAAATATGCCATGCCCGGCTTCCGCAACGGCAAGGCTCCTCGCAAGATGATCGAAAAGCAGTACGGCGACGCTGCATTCTGGGATAAAGAGCTTGATATGGCAGTTGAGAAGGCTTGCTTCGACGCTGTCGCCGAGCAGAAGATAATGCCCGCTCTCCAGCCCGAGTATTCCGTTCTCAGCTATTCCGAGACCGAAGGCTGCGATATCGAGGCTTCCATCATCCTCGAGCCCTCCTGTGAGCTCGGCGCCTACAAGGGTATAGAAGTACCCATGCAGGAGTATAATGTAACCGATGAAATGATCGATGCAGAGCTCGATAAGCGCCGTCACGAGCAGGCCCGCATGGTCTCCGTGGACGACCGTCCCCTTCAGCTTGGCGACACCGCCGTGTTCGACTTTGCCGGCTTTGTTGACGGCGAGCAGTTCGAGGGCGGCACTGCCGAGAAGTATTCCATGGTCATCGGTTCCCATCAGTTCATTCCCGGCTTTGAAGAGCAGATGGTCGGCATGACTATCGGCGAGGAGCGCGACGTCAACGTTTCCTTCCCCGAGGATTATCATGCGGAGAACCTTAAGGGCAAGCCCGCCGTCTTCAAGGTAAAGCTTCACGAGCTCTCCTATGAGGAGCTGCCTGAGCTTGACGACGAGTTCGCTTCCGAAACGAGCGAGTTCGATACCCTCGATGAGCTTAAGGCGGATATTCGCCGCGAGCTTTCCGTCCAGTCCGACAAGGACCGTGATATCGCTTTCGAGTCCGCTGCGATCCAGCAGGTGATCGATAACGCCAAGGTCGAGATGCATCCCGATCTCGTAGCCGCGGAAGCGCATGCCGAGATGCACAGCCTTGAGCATCAGCTTTCCGATATCGGTCTCAAGATGGAGGATTACGCCAATTACATGGGCACCACCGTCGAGGATCTCCATCAGCGTTATCATAAGATGGCGGAAGATCAGATCCGCGCACGCACCGTCATCCAGGCGCTTATCGATGCGGAGAAGATCGAGCCCGAAGACGAGGATTATGAGAAGGCGGTCAATTCCTATGCCGAGCGCAATAAGGATTGGGACGCCGAGAAGATCGCGAACGAGCTGCTTCCCGAGAACCGTGCGAAATATACCCAGACCGCTCTTTACGAGGCCGTTATCCGCATGATCAAGAGCAACGCGGTCATCGTTAAGAAAGAAGAAAAGGCCGAGTAATAAGCTCGCCTTCACTCTCCCGCCTTTTTATCGCATATGAAAGGAGGACGCTGCTTAACTGCGGCTGAACACAGAAAATGAGTTTAGTACCCATTGTTGTCGAACAAACCAATAAGGGCGAACGCACTTATGATATCTACTCCCGTCTGTTAAAGGACAGGATACTGTTCCTCGGCTCCGAGGTAACGGATGAGGAGGCGAATCTCGTTATCGCCCAGCTTCTTTTCCTTGAAGCGGACGATCCCGATAAGGATATCTTCCTTTATATCAACAGCCCCGGCGGTTCTGTTTCCGCGGGTATGGCTATCTATGACACCATCCGCTACTTAAAGTGCGACGTCGTCACCATATGCGTGGGACTCGCCGCATCCATGGGCGCGTTCCTGCTTGCCGCAGGCGCAAAGGGCAAGCGTAAGGCGCTTCCCAACAGCGAGGTCATGATACATCAGCCCTCCGGCGGCGCGTACGGACAGGCGTCCGACGTTAAGATCCACGCGGATCATATCCTCGAGACGCGCAAAAAACTGAACGAGATCCTTTCGGAGAGGACCGGTCAGCCCCTTTCCGTCATTGAGGAAGCGACCGAGCGTGATAATTACCTCTCTGCCGAGGAAGCGCTCAAGTTCGGTCTCATTGATGAGATAGTCGCTCCCCGCCGCTGAGGCAAATCATTATTTCAGGAGAACTAAATGTCAAAATACAGTGATGAGAATACCACGGTAAAATGCTCCTTCTGCGGGAAGACCCAGGATCAGGTCAAGCGCATCGTCGCGGGTCCCGGGGTCTTCATCTGCAGCGACTGCATAGAGCTGTGTCAGGAGATCATCGAAAACGATGACGAGATCGAGGAGACCGAGATCGAAGAGCTCCCCAAGCCAGTTGATATCGTTAAGGTGCTCGACGACTACGTTATCGGTCAGGAGCATGCCAAAAAGGCCCTCGCCGTGGCAGTTTACAACCATTATAAGCGCATTTCGTCCGAACCCAAAAGCGACGACGTTGAGCTTCAGAAGAGCAATATCGTCATGCTCGGTCCGACCGGATGCGGCAAGACGCTGCTTGCCGAAACGCTTGCAAGGATACTGAAGGTCCCGTTTGCCGTCGCCGACGCGACGAGCCTTACCGAAGCAGGCTACGTCGGCGAGGACGTGGAGAACATACTGCTCAAGCTCCTCCAGGCGGCGGATTGGGACGTCGAGCGCGCCCAGAAGGGCATCATCTATATCGACGAGATCGATAAGATCGCCAGGAAGTCCGAGAACCCCTCCATCACGAGGGACGTTTCGGGCGAGGGCGTACAGCAGGCGCTTTTGAAGATACTCGAAGGCACGGTCGCTTCCGTTCCCCCGCAGGGCGGCAGGAAGCATCCGCATCAGGAGTTCATTCAGTTCGATACCACGAACGTGCTGTTCATCTGCGGCGGCGCATTCGCCGGGATCGAGGATATCATTAAGAAACGCATCGGCAAAAAGTCCATGGGCTTCGGCGCCGACGTCGTTTCGAACGTCGATATGGATATCGGCGAGATCCTTAAGAACATACTGCCCGAGGATCTTTTGAAGTTCGGTCTTATTCCCGAGTTCATCGGCCGCGTGCCCATCATCGTCACGCTTGAACAGCTTGACGAAGAGGCTATGCTTTCGATCCTCACCGAGCCGAAAAACGCGCTTTCCAAGCAATATGCCCGTCTCTTTGAAATGGACGGCGTAAAGCTCGAGATCGAACGTGACGCGCTGCTTGAGGTCGCAAGGATCTCCATCGCCAGGAACACCGGCGCGAGGGGTCTGAGGGCGATACTCGAGGACGTTATGCTTCCCGTGATGTATGAGCTTCCCTCCAGGAACGACGTGGAAAAGGTCATCATCACCTCTGCTGCGATCCGCAAGGAAGCGCAGCCCACCTACGTTTATAAATCCGAGACGCTGCCCGAAACGGGCACATCCGCCAATTGAGGTAAATATGAAGATCGTCAGAGCAGAAGCAAACGGCGAAGTATTCTACGGGATACTTGAGCAGGATACGGTCAGGAGGCTTACCAAAGCCCCTTACGACTGCATAGAGGAAGACGGCAGGGTCTATCCTGTCGGGAGCGTTAAGCTCCTCGCCCCCGCCGAGCCGACTAAGATAGTCGCCGTCGGCAAGAATTACCGCGCGCATGCCGATGAGATGGGCGAAGGTCAGCCTGAAGAGCCGCTGCTCTTCCTTAAGCCCTCCACCAGCATCGTCGGAAACGGCGACGACGTCGTCTATCCTTCGATCAGCCACAGGCTCGATTATGAGGGTGAGCTCGGCGTCGTTATCGGAAAGAAATGCCATGCCGTTCAGCCCGGTCACTCCGCCGAAGTCATATTCGGCTACACCTGCCTTAACGACGTTACCGCAAGGGACATCCAGAAGGCGGTATCCCAGTGGACCCGCGGCAAGGGCTTCGATACCTTCTGCCCCATCGGTCCGCATGTCGAGACGGAGCTTGACGCTTATAACGCGCCGATCGAAACAAGGGTCAACGGCGAAGTCAAACAGCATTCCAACACAAACTGCATGACGCACGACGTGGACAAGCTCATATGCTATATCACCGAGTGCATGACGCTTCTCCCCGGCGACGTCATCGCGACCGGCACTCCCGAGGGGATCGGCTCCATGCAGCGCGGCGATATCGTTGAGGTCGAGATCGGCGGCATCGGAGTTCTTCGCAACAGGATAGTTTAATGGACGGTTTATCTTTGGCGGCAGTAGTGTATGAGCTCAGATCGCTCATAGGCGGCCGTATCGAAAAAGTCCAGCAGCCCGAAAGGGATGAGCTGTTATTATCGATCCATTCAGCAGGCGGCGGCTGTCGCCTGCTTCTTTCCGCTTCGCCGGAAAACTGCCGCGTTGTCCTCACTGACGAAAAAAAGCCCTCGCCCTCGGAGGCGCCGGCATTCCTCATGCTCATGAGGAAATACCTTACGGGGGCAAGGATCGTAGGCATAAACCAGCCGAATCTTGACAGGATCGCGGAATTCGATATTGAGACCTATTCCGAATTGAAGGATATCGTCAGGCTTAAACTCGTCTGCGAAGTTATGGGCAGGCATTCCAATATAATACTCCTGGATGAAGACGGCTCTGTTATCGACGCCATAAGGCGAGTCGGTCCTTCCGTATCGTCCGCGAGGATAGTGCTTCCGAAGGTCAGGTACGAATACCCGCCCTCCAAAAAGAAAAACGATCCGCTTTTGGCTGAAGCCTTCAATTTTGCGGACGTTATAAGGAATTCTATGAAACCCGAAGCGGCGCTTTCGGAAAACTTTTACGGGCTCTCCCCCGCCGTCGCTAAAAAGCTGATCGCTTCGTTAGGGTTTCCGGACTGCGGCGCGGAAGAGCTCGGAACTCGTCTCGCCGGCTTCTATGCAGATTTTCGCAAAGGAAGATTCTCCCCCTGCATCGTTACAGCGGGAGGCGCGTACGTTTCGACGCTTCCATTCGATCCGAAGGACGGATCGGAAGTGCGGCGCTTCGGCTCTATGAATGAGGCGGTATGCGAATTCTATTCGGGGCGCGCGGCTTCGGAGAGCATTAAAAGGCGTACTTCTTCTTATGAGCACGTCATCAAAAACGCCGTATCCAAGCTTGAAAAGAAGCTGGGCATTTTCTCTGCGGCGATCTCAAGCGAAGAGGAAAACGAAAAGCTCAGGCTTTACGGCGAATTGCTTACGGCAAATCTTTATTCGGTACCGAACAAGACGGACCATGCGGCGGTTATGAACTATTACCTCGATCCACCCGCGCTCATCGAGATCCCGCTCGATCCCAAGCTTTCCGCTGCGGACAACGCGCAGAAGTACTATTCCAAATACCGCAAAGCCAAGCTTTCGCGCGATCACGCGCTCAAAATGGCAAGCGAGGTATCAAAAGAGCTTGATTATCTTGAGGAGCTCCTCTATACGCTCTCATGCTGCGAGGGTGAATCGGAGCTAAACGAGATAAGGCAGGAGCTTATCTCGAGCGGGTATTTGCAGGAAAACCCGAAGCAGAAGCGCTCCGCCGCTCCCGTAAAGCTTCCGCCTTCAAAGCCGTATTCGTATAGATCCCGCGACGGATTCGAGATACTCGTCGGCAAGAACAACCGCCAGAACGACAAGCTCACATTAAGCACAGCAGAACCTTCGGACACATGGCTGCACGTTAAGGATATTCACGGTTCGCACGTTATCATAAGGAACGGCGGCAGGCTGACCGATACCGCGTTGTTTGATGCCGCCATGCTCGCCGCGTATTATTCAAAGGCGCGCGGTTCCGCTACCGTTCCCGTCGATTATGCCGAAGCGAGATACGTTAAGAAGCCCTCCGGAGCAAAACCGGGCATGGTGATCTATACGCATCAGCACACCGTTTACGTAACGCCAGACGCCGATCACCTGAAAAAGCTTTAGATCGAGAGCGCTCTTACTTCATCATAGTCGCTCCCGAACAGGGCGCGGTTGATCCCTTCGGACAGTATCCCGGACATATCCCTTACTATGGTATCGATATCCTTTGGAGTGACGATAAGGTCTTCGAGTTTTTCATCGGAGGCCTTTTTTGCAAGCGCCTCTATACTCGCTTCGCTGTCGTTTATACCCGCCTGCGAGGCGATATAAAGAAGGGCGTCGCGGGTTATCGTCGAGGCGTGAACAACGAGCGGCACGCCTATCGCGATCACGGGAATCCCCAGTCCGTCTTCGTTAAGCCCTTTTCGCAGATTGCCGACTCCGGAGCCCGGTTCGATTCCCGCGTTCGATAGCTGAATGGTCGTACTGATCCTTGACGCGCGCCGTGATGCGAGCGAGTCGACAGCAATTATCAAGTCCGGCTGAACGGCTTCTTTTATCCCTTTCAGTACGTCAAACGTCTCTATCCCCGTAGTGCCGAGGACTCCCGGAGCTATTTTCGAGACGGATCGAAGCTTATTATCAAATGCCCCGGGTATAGCAGAATCGAAGTGATTTGTGGCGTAAACGCCGCGGACCGTGCGCGGACCGAGCGAGTCCGGAGTAACGTTTTCATTGCCGAGACCGACTATGAGCACGCTTTGGCTTTTTGCCATCGCGGAAAGGATGCTTGCAAGTTCATCTGCAAATACTGCCGCAGCGGCTGAGAATAAGCTGAGCGGTCTTAACGCAAGATCCTTTGCCTCCAGTGTGACGTAACGCCCCTTGCTTTTGCCGAGCTTCTTTGCCGCGTCGTCGTTCAATACGTCGATGCGCGAGATCTCGACGCCATCCTTTTCGTCCTTCTCCTCCGTCACGCCCTTAATATCGGGATCGAGCTCTCTCGCTTCCATGGCGAGGTCGGTATAATAACTCATCTCATTTCCTCCCGTAATAAGTCATCCGGAACAGTATCTGCTTTTTTGCAACAATATATCGGAAAAATAAAGATATATATTGAAAAAAAGCTTGCAATCACATTTCTGTAGTGATATAATCCTGCTGTTCGAGATTTTTATAGGAGGTGAACCGATTTGGCAAACATTAAGTCAGCTATCAAGCGCGTCAAAGTGACCGAGAAGCAGAATCTTCGCAATCGTATCGTTACTTCTCAGTATAAGACCGCTGTTAAGAAGTTCGACAAGGCGTTGGAGTCCGGCGATGAGGCTCTCGTTAATGAGACTTATACCAATGCAGTCAGCATGGCGGATAAGGCTGCCGCTAAGGGCGTTATTCATAAGAACGTCGCCGATCGTAAAAAGGCTCAGCTTGCCAAGAAGCTTGCTGCCAAATAAGGTTTATCGTTAAGATTTACCCACTTGATAAAAAAGACCGATGCTTGCGTATCGGTCTTTTAGTGTATTAAACGGGGAATTGTCTCCATTCATGTCTTAACAGGACGAGTTCCAGATATTTATCTTCCTTCATGGTGCCGGAGATCTTCATAAAAGCGGTATCGGAAAGGTCGCTGATAAGCTTGATCAGTTCGCTTTGAGTGAACCTTTTAGCAGCGTCGTAAGCCTTCTCGTTGGCATATTTATTGCCTTCCATCGAAGCCGCAACGTCGCGCTTTTGCCTGCCTGCGTCGATGCCCCTGCGCGCTTCGAGCATCAGCTTGAAGCGGCTGACGAGGAAAGCGGAGATACTCATGGGCTCGTTCCCGTCGTCTATCAGCGCATGCAGCGCTATTATACCGTCCCCTGCTTTTCCGTAGGTAAACATATCAAGCATATCGAATACTCTCACGTCGAGCGACGCGCGTATGCAGACGGAGATATCCTGCGCGCTGACTGTATTGCCGGGGCCGACATAATCGATAAGCTTGTCGGTCTCGCTGACGAGGTTTGCCATATCGGTCCCGACGACGCGGACCAATAACTGCGCAATATCCTGTGAAAGATGCACTCCGGCTTCATTGGCGTGCTTCATGCACCATTTCGCGCACTCGAAAACCGAGAGCTTATCAAACAGGACCTCCGAATCGTTCGCTTTGGCGAATTTCAAAACAGAGCTGTTTGCAGGAAGCTTGCCCTTGAAATAGAGGATGAGAAGCGTTTCTTCCGGATGGGATGTAAACACGTCCATGTATTTCGCGGCTTCGATCCCGTCCGCAAGTTCGTTGACAACGACCGCCCTTTTATCCGAAAAAAGAGGAAGCGTTTCACAGTTTTCGGAGAGCTCCTGGGGCGTCGGCTTATTGAGTACGCAAAAATTAAACGGTCTCAGATCCTCGGGTATTTCGCTTTCGAGGACCTTCAGCGCCTGTGCTTTGACGTATTCCTCTTCTCCGTGGAACAGTAAAGTCCCGGAGGGGATCCCGCTTTTCATTAATTTGAAGAAATCGCTGTGGTTCATGCTTTGATTATATCTGCAAATAAGCTTGCTGTAAATATCAAAAATGTGCAAACAGAGAATTTTAGCCTTTGCTTAAGCGGTCTCAGCACGTAGGCGGAGATTGTAAACATCAGTATGAGCATGAGAACGCAGGTAAGCGTCGAAGGCGGCGTCACTTCAAGTTCAGAATACGGCAGAGCCCGGATCGTTTGCAAAAGCCAAACGGCGGTGTTGATCATCTTATCGGGAAGAAAAGCGATAACGGCTCCTGCGGAGGGTATCGCAGCCCCGACGACAAGCGCGGTAAAGCTCAGGATTATTATCAATGAAAAAATAGGTACAGCAAACAGATTCGATATCAACCCGTAAGTCGGGAAGGTGCTGAAATAATGCGCGGAGATCATCGAAGTTGCCGCAGTCGCACCAAGCGTTATAAGCGCGGAGCCGAGAAGCTTACCCAATATGCCGCGCTTTTTCACCGCTCCGGGACTCAAAAGCATGAATATCCCGAAGCAGGCGGCGAATGACAAGCGGAAGCCTACCGACCAAAGCTTGTATGGCGAGACGAAAAGTATCACCATCGCCGCAAGCGAAAGCGATGATAAAGAGTCGCGCTTTTCCTCTGCGGCCTCTGCGAGGAGCGCCGAGATACACATTATGGACGCCCTTACAAGCGAGGGCGCAAAAGCCGTCATGGCGCAGTAAACTAAAAGGAATGCGCTTATTACGGTAAGGCGCAGTATCGGGTAGCGCTTCGGAAGAATAAAGAACAGAGCGGCGGTCAACACGCCGACATGGAGACCGGAAATTGTGAGCAAATGCATCGCCCCGGATTCGCGGAAGCTGTCGATGTCCGATTCGTCAACGCCCGATCTGTCGCCGATAAGGAAAGCCTTGACGATAGGCGCATTCTCCGGGAATAAAAGATCGATCCTTTCCGAAAGAAAACGCTTTATCGAATCGAGTTTCCTTGTTACGGGGAGCCCGTTTTCCGAAACGATTTCATAATCGGCGCATTCCGCTTTGACGGAGATCCCCGAAGCAAGCAGCGTCAATCGTTCGTCGTAACTGCCGAATGCGGCGGCGGGGAGTTTGGCTTCACAGGTGGTCCTTATCCTGTCGCCTATCTTCGGAACGGAGACGTTATCTCCGCTTATCTTGAGCCTTAAGTTATAGCGAAGCTTTGAACCTCCGAGAACTGCGTCGGTCAGGACCACTGTGTCGGATTTCGTTTCGGATATCTCTTTAACGGCGCCGCTCAATTCGTATTCCCCGGGAGTTATAACGTCGGGCACGGCGAAAGGCATCCTTATAAAAGCAAGGACAAACGCTCCGATGAGTACGCAAAGCATGCGCTGACGGTGCTTCGAAAAGACGAAGAAGAGAATGACCGAAACAACGGCGACAAGGGATAAAACAATAACGAACCACGCCGTTTTCAGACCGAGATCAAAGATCGTCGAGAAAACGGCGAGTCCCATAATAAACCCGACCGCGGCAAAAAACAGCGGTCGATAATTGACTATTCTTTTCGGACTGTCGGGATCAAACACGCATTACAGCCATAGCCTCGATCTCAACAAGACCGCCGGCGGGAAGCGCAGCGACCTCGACGCAGGAACGCGCGGGATGGGGCTTGGGTATCAGCATGCCGTAAAGCTTGTTCACCTGAGGGAAATCGGACATATTCTTGACGAAGACGGTCGTCTTTACAAGGCAATCGAGCCCGGAGCCCGCCTCTTCAAGCACTGCCTTAAGATTGTTCAGCGCCTGGATCGCCTGCGCCTCTACGCCTTCGGCAAGCTTGCCGGTCTCCGGATTGATGCCGAGCTGACCGGAGGTGAAAATCATTTTGCCGACCATAACGGCATGGCAGTAGGGACCGATCGCTTCGGGTGCGTTCTTGGCGTTGAAATTGGTTTTAAGCATTTGTAATGTCCTCCTTGGATCTTATTATGCAGGGATCGTTTTTTTCAAAGGTGTCTATTATACAGTTATTCCAGAGTATCAGCGCGTTTTCGCCGGTATCGGAATAGTATCGCTTGCGAAGTCCCGCGTAGGCGAAATCGAGGGATGCGTAAAGCCTTTGGGCGTTATGATTGTTTTCCCTGACTTCAAGCGTCATGCGCTCTCCGCCGCGTCTTAACGCTTCCTTCATCAAATGGATTATAAGCGCTCTCGCGACGCCGCGTTTCCTTTGCTCGGGATCGACGGCGATATTCGTCATATGCGCTTCGTCAAACATTATCCATTCGCCCGCGTAACCTATCACTTCCCCGTCCTCTTCCGCAACGGCATAATAGGCGACGTCGTTCGAAAGCTCTCCCAAAAGAGAACGATAGCTCCACGGAGTGATAAAGCATATCGCTTCAAGCTCCGCGACCCGTTTAACGTCCTCTTCCTTCATTTTTCTGATAGTGATATCGCTCATAAATGATCCCCTGTTATTTGATCCCGTGTTCATCGGGCTTGGCAAAACAGCATGCGGCGGCGTACACCCTGGCGCAGCCGTTCTGCTTCAGCGTCTTGGCGCATTCGGATAGCGTCGAACCGGTGGTCCTGACGTCGTCTATAAGAAGTACGCTCATGCCTTTGCATTTTTCATCGGCAAGGAAGGCGTTTTTTAAATTCCGTCGTCTTCCCGCCGCCGACATCCGCGCCTGCTGTTTGGTATCGATGCGCCTTACGATCAACGATACGTCGAGTTTTTTGCCTGTTTTTTCGCAAATATGCTTTGCGATCAGCTCGCTTTGATTGAACCCGCGTTTTGCGATCCTTTTATAGTGGAGCGGCACCGGCACCACGACGTCATACTCCCAGCCGTCCGGTATCGTCAATGAGTCGGCAAGCGTCCTTGCAAGATATCTTTCCCCGCTGTATTTCAGCTTTTTTATCATACTGCCCGAAACGTCGTTATAGATATAAGCCGCGGTAAACCCATCCACATAGTCTATTTGCGGCGCGCTAACGAAGCGCTCTATACCCTCTGCACAGTCGATGCAGAGCCCTTCCTCGTTAACGACCGCTTCTCTCCCGCAGGAGGCGCAGGTGAGCCCGCGCGGGAATACTATGCGCTTGAGCTTTTCAATGAACCGAATGGACATATCAGGCCTCTTCGGTACCGGCAAGCTGCCTTAAGAAGTATTCGAGCGCGCTGTATCGTTTTACGCCCGATACGTTCCTGACCATCGATTCCACACATTTTGCGGAGCCGACGATCACGACGCGGTTCCTTGCCCTTGTTATGCCGGTATAAAGGATGTTCCTGTTCATCAGCATAGGCGGTCCGTAAACGAGCGGAAGAACGACGGTCGAAAACTCGCTTCCCTGGCTCTTGTGTATTGAGACGGCGTAAGCAAGCTCGATCTCCTCAAGCTCCGCCTGCCCGTATTCGGCAAGGCGTTCGTCGTCAAATAATATCCTTACGGGCGAAGCCACGGTGGGTCCGATCTCCATTATCGTGCCGATATCTCCGTTATAGACTCCGGCGCCGTCCTCCTGTTCCTTGCCGTACTTAACACGCTTCCACTCGAGCTTGTAATTGTTCTTGGTCTGCATAACCCTGTCGCCCACACGGAAAACGGTCTCGCCGTACCGCCTTTCCGCTTTATCGGGCGAAGGCGGGTTAAGCGTCTTCTGCAGTTCCTCGTTTAGCGAATACACGCCGAGAATGTTTGATTTCATCGGCGCGAGCACCTGGAATTCGCCCTCGCTGTTCGTCGAAGCGAATTCACGGCACAGCGAGACCACGGTGTCGCGCGCCGCCTCAACCGAGGGTCGGCTGATAAAGACGAAGTCCGATTCGTTTTTATCCACGACGGGCATCATACCGTTGTTAATACGGTGGGCGTTGATGACGATCATGCTCCTGCCCGCCTGCCTGTAAATATCGGTCAACCGTACGACGGGTACTGTCTCAGAAAGGATCACGTCCCTTAGCACGTTTCCTGCCCCGACCGAGGGCAGCTGATCGAAATCGCCTACCATAATGAGCCGCGTGCCCGGAGCGATCGCTTTAAGAAGCGCATGGAAAAGCGAGATATCGACCATGCTCATCTCGTCGATTATGACGACGTCCGCGTCGATGGGATCGGTCTCGTCCTTTGCGAATTCGTCAAGCCCGAACCCGCCGTATTCAAGCAGACGGTGTATCGTTCTCGCCTCATGACCGGTGGTGTCGCTGATCCGCTTCGCGGCGCGTCCCGTAGGCGCAGCAAGCTCAAGAGTCAGATCCATGCTGTGCATGAGCTCTATGATAAATCGCAGGATCGTCGTTTTGCCCGTGCCGGGACCGCCGGTGATTACGAGCACGCCCTCGTCAATAGCGCCCTTCACGGCGCTGCGCTGCTTTTCGGCGAGGCGTATTCCAAAGCCTTTCTCAAGCTTTTCTATGCTTCCGTCAATATCGGTTAGCGGCAGTATGTCCGCGTTGCTCATTATATCGAAAAGCCGTGTCGCGCTGTTCAGTTCAAGATAATGAAGCGACGTCAGGAAAACGAGGTCTTCCCCGTTCACC
>JAEEGJ010011787.1_pt1 | contig 21997 bp, 18 predicted proteins | sample 8958761 | NCBI WGS metagenome assembly JAEEGJ01 (sample SAMN16246546, study PRJNA631951) | gut metagenome | biome: gut microbiome; feature: rumen; material: RS-attached | host: Bos | place: Iran: Karaj | collected 2018-10 | reverse complement strand
CATACACTTTTCTCATCAATACAGGAAAAGCCTTGCTAGCATCCCATAGACGCTCATTTGCCGAGGCATATTCCTTCAATTCAAAATCTTGATAGTTCATTGTTGTTTACTTAAAATTACTGTTTTGTGCGGCAAAGATAAGCATTATTTTGTCATCGTACAAATCTTTAGTGGAAAAAAGAACGAAAACATGTTAAATAGCCTTTGGTGTCGTGCACTCATTGACAAGATAGACAATACTCATGTATGGTATACCCGAATTGGTTTCAAGACCGATTTCACAAGTACGACTGTTACTGTAACCCACCTCAATGCCGTTGGCCTCTATCTGAGGACGAAGCTTGCGAAGACCATATTTGTTCAATTCGGGGAACGTAAAGCCCCTATCACCGGCAAAACCACAACAACCCACGCCCTCAGGCAGGAACACGTTGGTAGAGCACAACTTGGCGAGGGCAATCATATCCTTATCAACCCCCATTTGTCGCGTTGAGCAGGTAAGATGTAGGGCGATATGCTTATCAGTAGGATGAAAATCCAGTCGTGGCACCAAATATTTCATGATGAACTCTGCTGGTTCGTAGAGTTTCATCTTGTGCATCACCTTACGCATGCGATGCAAACATGGACTCTGGGCACAGAGCACAGGGTACTTGCCCTCCTCGCTGGCTTTCCATAGTGCGGCCTCGAGTTCAGCACTCTTGCGGTCGGCTATGTCGAGCATACCCTTACTCTCCCAAATCTGTCCGCAACACATACGCTCCATACCATCAGGGAAGATTACCTCGTAGCCAGCCTTGGCCATCAATTGGATAACCTCATCCACCAAGGCATGAATCTTACCGCCATGCTTCGATTGTCCCATGGTCTGGTTGATACAGCTGGGGAAATAGACCACCTTCAATGGCAAGTGCTCCTCCTCTTTGTGCGGGATACTCTTCTCGATGATAAACTGCGTCAAATCACTTGGCTTTGGCTGACGCTTCTTTTTCGGCATGGCAGTGGTCCATAGGGGCAAACCCATCTTGTTCATACCGCGGGCAATGCTTGTCATCATCGTAGGTCCCAGGGTGATATGTGCAGCATGGGCCACATCCAGCACCACTCGCAGTCCGCTCTTGATGCCTGCCATGTGGTTGGCAGCAAACTCACCTAGTTTATATCCCGTAGGACTCTCGTTCATGTCCATCTGACGAATCAGGTGGGTCAGCTCGCCCGTATTGATCTTCATTGGACACGATGTAGAACACAGACCGTCGGTGGCGCAAGTTTGGTCGCCATAGTACTTGTATTGTTTCTTCAGCGTGGCCAGTCGCTCTGGGTCTGCACCGGTCTTGGTAAGGTATCGTATCTCGCGCTGTACTGCGATACGCATACGACTTGACAGTGTGAGTCCGCACGACATACAGTTAACCTCGCAGAATCCGCACTCTATGCACTTGTTGGCACGCTTCACTTGTTCAATAGTCTCCTTGGCTGTCGACAGCGATGGATCCATCAGATAGTGCCCTCCATCAGGCACACTATCGAAGTCGAAATCCAGCACAGGCAGTGGTTTCAGGCACTTGATGAAACAGTCAGGATCGTCGTTGAAGATTACACCCTTGTTCAGCAGTCCCTCGGGGTCGAAAATATTCTTGAGTTCACACATTATCTCGTAGGCCTTCTCGCCCCACTCGTACTTCACGAATGGTGCCATATTGCGACCTGTGCCGTGCTCAGCCTTCAGCGAGCCATCGTAGCCCTCAACCACCAACTTAGCCACATCACGCATCATCTCGGCATAGCGTGCCACCTCGTGCTCATCGGCAAAACTCTGATTCAAGATGAAGTGGTAGTTACCCTCGAATGCATGACCATAGATACATGCATCGTCGTAGCCATGATCGGCTATCAGCTTCTGCAGTTTTACGGTAGCCTCTGGCAGCGATTCTATCGGGAATGCCACATCCTCGATAAGGCACGATGTGCCCACAGGACGTGTACCACCTACGCTTGGGAATATGCCCGAGCGAATGGCCCAGTACTTGCCATATACGGCAGGGTCCTCAGTAAAGTCGGCTGGGATATACAAGCGGAACTGGCCCAGACACTCCTTAATTTTCTCTATCTTATCCAGCAGTTGCTCGTGGGTTATGCCCTTGGTCTCAGTCAGTATCGCAGTCAGGTTGTGATAGTCGCCAGGCTTCACGCCCTCTATCTTGCCAGCATCCACATCTTTCTTATACTGCAGATATACCGGGTCATCTACCGACGATAGCGACTTGTAGTCCAGCATCTCGGCCGATTTCACCACCAGATTCTCAGCGCTGTACTCCAAATCTTCCTCGCCTGCCTTCATTTTCTTCATAGCCACAACAGCCTCGCAACTCTCCTTCATCGTCATGAAGTAAACCATCGCCGAAGCCTTGTACGGATAGTCTTTCAGCGTCTTCATCGTAACCTCCGACAGGAATGCCAATGTACCTTCGCTGCCTACTATCGAGTGGGCGATGATGTCGAATGGATCGTCGTAAGCCACCAATGGGCGCAGGTTCAATCCTGTTACGTTCTTGATAGAGTATTTCTTGGCGATACGATCAGCCAGTTCCTCGTCGGCACGCACCTTGTCACGCAGCGCCTCAATCTTCGCCAGGAACTCTGGATGCGAACGGGCAAACTGTTCACGACTGGCAGCGTCACCAGTATCCAATACGGTACCATCGGTCAGGATAATACGGGCCGAGATGAGCATGCGGTCACTATTGGCATGCACACCACAGTTCATGCCAGAGGCATTGTTTACCACGATACCTCCCACCATAGCCGAACCTATCGATGCAGGATCAGGTGGAAATACGCGTCCGTAGGGCTTCAGTATCTGATTAACCCTGCCACCCACGATACCTGGCTGAAGACGGATGCTCTCCTGACCTTCGCCCAGTTCAAACTTCTCCCAGTGTTTGCCTGCCACGATGAGCACAGAGTCGGTACAACTCTGGCCACTGAGCGATGTACCCGCCGCACGGAAAGTAAACGTCAACTGGTGCTTCTGGCACAACTTGACAATCTTTGAGATTTCCTCCTCGCCATCGCTACGGATGACCACCTTTGGAATCTGACGGTAAAAACTGGCATCGGTACCCCAACCGAGGGTACGGAGCTCATCGGTATAAATACGGTCGGCGCTGATTACTTGCCGTAACTCTTGTAGAAAAACACTTAGCATAGGTTCTAGTTTTTAGTTATTTGCTGGCAAATTTACAAAAAAGTTAGTAAAAAAACAAGAGAAAACGCAAAACTTTTCAAAAAAATTCGTATATTTGCAACCACAACTTATATAATAACTACAAAAACCTATGACAGCATTAGTATCCGTAATTCCAATTCTGTTGCTCATCGTACTGATGATGGGCTTCAAAGTTTCTGGCTATAGGAGTGCCATCGTCACCCTGATTGTAACTATCCTATTAGCATTATTCGCCGTTCCTGCCATGGGCATCATCCCAGAGAAGTTTGCCGATGCCAGCATCTTTGGCATTACCCTCTGGTCGGTAATCGAAGGACTATTGAAGGCGTGCTTCCCGATTATCCTGATTATCATCTGTGCTATCTTCAGTTACAACATACTTTGCGAGACCAAGGAGATTGAGACCATTAAGACACAGTTTATCCAGATGACCAGTGACAAAGGTCTGCTAGTACTCTTGCTGACATGGGGTCTTGGTGGTGTACTTGAAGGTATGGCAGGCTTTGGCACTGCCGTAGCAATCCCAGCTGCCATTCTCATCGGGCTGGGGTTCAAACCCATGTTCTCCGCTGTCATCTGTTTGGTTGCCAATACTGTTGCCGTTGGTTTCGGTGCCGTCGGTCTGCCTGCCACAACACTGGCCAACCAGGTTGCTGCCAGTGGTACAGCAACCCCTGAAGAACTTTGTGAAGTGGCCACCTTTATTATATTACAGCTCTCACTGATGTTCTATATCACGCCTTTCCTCATCCTGATAATGACCGACAAGACGAAGATTATAAAGAATCTGACTATTGCACTCTTTGTCGGCACTTGTTCTATCACTGTACAATTCTGCTGTGCCCATTTTATAGGTCCTGAGACGCCCGCCATCCTCGGTTCGGTAGCTGCTATCGCCGCCATGCTGCTGTATAATAAGCTGTTCCTGCGCCATGAGGCCGAAAAGGACACCGTCCATGTAGAACATCACAAGTTTGGCGTTGCCAAAACATTAAAGGCATGGAGTGTCTATGGGCTTATCATTTTCTTCATTCTCATATCAAGTAAGATTGTGCCCCCCGTCAACGAATTTCTTAACTCCACACTGGTTACGAAGTTTGAGATACCAGTTATTGGCAACACCTTCAAGTTTGGCTGGTTATCTAACGCCGGTCTGATGATTTTCCTTGGTGCTGTGAGTGGCGGACTGATTCAGGGTATGCCATTTGGAAAAATGATGAAGTTGCTGGCCAAGACCACACTGAACCTCCAGAAGACCGTGGTCACCATCTGCTGTCTGGTAGCCATGGCTATGCTGATGAACAATACTGGTATGACTAACGATATTGCCAAGGGACTGGTATTGCTCACTGGTGCCGCCTTCCCATTCTTTGCACCGCTCATTGGTTCTATCGGCACGTTTGTGACGGGTAGTGCCACCAATGCCAACATTCTGTTCGGCAAGCTGCAGGCTACTGCCGCCAGCGACCTCGGACTAGTGAACCAGAGCACTTTCTTCGGTGTGACAGGCAACGAGACCAACTGGCTAGCCGCTGCCAACTGTGCGGGATCTGAGGGTGGAAAACTGCTCTCACCACAGTCCATTGCCATTGCCACTGCCGCCTGTGACATGGAAGGTCAGGACGGTGATATCATGCGCAAGACCATGCCATTCGCTATCTTCTGGATTCTGATGAACGGACTCATGGTATTCCTTGGACTGCATGTCATCTAACGCATTCGCTAATTGATAAATGATAATTGAAAATTGAGAATTAAGAATTAATATGAAGGTAGGACTATTTATTCCCTGCTATGTGGATGCCATATATCCAGAGGTTGGGCTGGCGACATGGAAATTGCTGAAGCACCTTGGATTGGACGTAACGTATCCACAGAAGCAGACCTGTTGTGGACAGCCAATGGCCAACGCAGGGTTCGAAAAGCAAGCCATTCCTTTGGCAGAGAAGTTCGACGATTTGTTCAAAAGCTTTGACTATGTAGTGTCACCCAGTGTTAGCTGTACGGCGTTTATCCGTCTGAACTATCCGCGACTACTGAACCACGAGTGCGAGAGCGCCAAGAAGTGTATGGACGCTGTTGAGTTCCTGCACGACGTGGTAAAGGTGGACCGTCGTCTGGGCACGTTCCCACATAAAGTCAGTCTGCACAACTCCTGCCACGGAGTCCGTGAGTTAGGACTTTCCTCTCCCTCTGAGGAACATGTCGACAAGTTCAATAAGATCAAGGACCTTTTGCAACTGGTTGACGGTATCGATGTTGTAGAACCTGAGCGTCCTGACGAGTGCTGCGGCTTTGGGGGAATGTTCTCTGTGGAGGAAACAGCCGTATCTGCACAGATGGGCCTCGATAAAGTAGAACGCCATATCCAGACAGGTGCCGAATACATCACGGGCCCAGACTGCTCGTGTCTGATGCACATGGCAGGCGTAGCCCGCAAGCAAGGTAAAAGGATTGAGTTTAAGCACGTGGTTGAAATTTTAGCAAGTGGATTATGAGTACACAACATAGCAAAGCCGCCAAGCAGTTCTTAAAGAACCAACAATATGCCCATTGGCACGATGCCACATTCTGGGCCGTACGCACTAAGCGCGACAATATGGCTTATGGACTAGACGAGTGGGAACAACTGCGCGAGAAAGCAAGTGCCATCAAGCGCCATACCATCACCCACCTCGACGAATATCTTGACCAGTTTGCCACTGCCGCTGAGAAGAACGGTGTGGAGGTACACTGGGCCAAGGATGCACAGGAGTTCAACGAGATTGTCTACGGAATTCTGAAGAACCACAATGTCAAGAAGATGGTGAAATCGAAATCGATGCTCACCGAGGAGTGCGGCATGAACCCGTATCTCGAGGCGCATGGCATCGAGGTTGTGGAGACAGATTTGGGCGAACGTATTATCCAGTTGAAAGGCCAAGCACCCAGCCATATCGTGATGCCTGCCATCCACCTAAACCACGACGACGTAGGCGAACTGTTCGAGGAGAAGGGCATCAGTAACGAGAAGGGCAACCACGACCCCACATTCCTTACCTATCGCGCCCGATTGTCTTTGCGCAACGAGTTTCTGACTGCTGATGCAGGCATGACAGGCGGTAACTTTGGTATTGCTGAGACAGGCGATATCGTTGTCTGCACCAACGAAGGAAATGCCGACATGAGCACGAGTTGTCCTAAACTGCACATTGCTGCCATCGGACTGGAGAAGATAATCCCCAACTACGAATGCCTTGCCGTCTTCCAGCGCATGCTCTGCCGCGCTGGTACGGGGCAGCCTACAACGACGTACACGAGCCATTTCCGCAAGGCCCGCCCCACGGCTCACCACATGCATATCGTACTGGTAGACAACGGCCGAAGCGAGTGGATTGGTAATCCAGAGCACTGGGAGTCACTGAAGTGCATTCGCTGTGGCTCGTGTATGAACACCTGTCCAGTGTATCGCAGAAGCGGTGGTTATTCCTACAGCTATTTTATTCCTGGCCCCATCGGCATTAACCTAGGCATGCTTCGCGACCCGCAGAAGCATAGTGGCAACGTCAGTGCCTGTACGTTGTGCAACTCGTGCCAGACCGTCTGTCCCGTCAAGGTGAATCTAGGCGACCAAATATACCTGTGGCGCCAGCAGTTGGATGACTTCGGCACCGCCAACTCGCAGAAGAAGATGATGTGCCGCGGCATGTCGATGCTCTACGGCTCGCCCGGCCTCTACAACTTCGGCACCGGCCTTGCCCATTGGGCCAACCTCATCCCCTCGCCGCTGATGAACTGCAGCCTCAACCCCTGGGCAGAAGGCCACAAGATGATGGAATTCCCTAAGAAACCGTTCCACGAAATGATTAAAGACTATGAGTAGCAAAGAAGATATATTGAAGAAATACAGGGCCAACGTCAGAGAGAAGTTTGACATGCCCGATTTGAGTGATATTAAGGCTATCACCTACCCTGACCCGCTGTTGCAGTTTATGAACATAACAAAAAGCGTAGGCGGCAATGCCATAGAGGTGGAGAAAGGGCGCGACATCAATGCGCTCATCCGAGAGCTATACCCCGATGCCAAGGAAATAGCCTCGAACCTGCCAGAGATTACCATCGCCACACGCAATCCTGATGACGTGGGTCGTGCGCGTGACCTCAACGGCACCGATGTCGGCGTAGTACGCGGTGTGTTCGGCGTGGCTGAGAATGCATGCGTATGGATTCCACAAACCATGAAGGAGAAGGCCGTCATGTTTATCAGCGAAAACCTCGTTATTCTACTAAAGAAGTCGGAAATTGTGAACAACATGCACGAGGCCTACAAGCGGATAGAAATGAACGACTACGGTTATGGCACGTTCATCAGTGGCCCATCGAAGACTGCAGACATTGCACAGGTACTAGTCATGGGAGCACAGGCGGCACGAAGTGCCACCATACTGCTGTTAGACGAATAGTTTCTCGGCTACAAATACTTCATAGCGCCCACTCGTAAGTATCATAACAAACGGCCCGTGCTCCGAAGCCCTCTTTCTGAAATATCAGCGACTCGTTTAGATCATCATTATCTACACGGTTCGAAGTACCGAAGTCAAAAAACAGACGGTCCTCAGCCCCATAACGTTCCAATAGGCGGTCGAAAAGAAAATCCAATGCCCCAAGCTGTCGTCCTTCTTCAGATGCCATAATATACTGTGTCTTTACCGTCTGACCACAGTCATACAATACTGTACCGCCTAGAATCACGTCATTTTTGCACACGGTCATCAGACAGATGTTGTCTGGGAAACGTTCCTTTAGCAGCATCATTTCATCAATGGTGTGAACGGGCTTCGCACAGAATTTCAACCATAGATGTTGCTCTAGCATTTTCCAATAGACCGCAAAATCAGATAATTCTCTGACACAGAGCCCCGCCTGTTTTCCTTTCTTCATGCCACGCTTTCTTAAGGTTGAAAACGGCAGACGTTGACTAAGCTTCACAACGGATGCAATGTCACGAGTACGTAACTGAGCATGACATATGTTAGCTATTGCAAAAAGAGCTTCTTCCGAAGGTTGAGTTGTATAGACCCAAGGAATGTGCTTATATACCACATGGGTAAACCCCTGCGTTCGAAGGTAGTCATTCAACACGGTCATCATCTCACAGACATGAGCAGCCTTGCAGCGATTGTTCATCAGCAGGCCACCATAGGTCAATCCTCGATGCGACCAAAAGCCACCCTGTCCGTCGTCATTGGCAGGAAGGATGGCACACAGCCGTCCTTTTTCATAAAACATCACGGAATGATCTTTGAAGCGATTGCTATGATAATCCATATATCCACGATAAAATAGGAACGTCGCATTTTTGGACTGCCCCACAAAGGCATCCCATTCTACTATTCTATCTGATGTATATCTGACTATTTCAATCATTGCATTGCACCCACTCCAGGAAATCCTTATACTCATAGAGTCCGATTGCCATACGGATCAACAATCTTGGAAAGATCTATGAGTCTGACTTTGGTCTCTATCATCACTTAGTGTTCAAACTTTGTATACGGGTCGGTGCCAAGGACGGTCTTTGCCAAACGCTTGGCCTTGTCGCGCAAAGCATTGACATCAGCATCGACATCGCCATAGCAGAGGACGACACCCATACGACGACCCTTGTGAGCCTCGGGCTTTCCGAAGATACGGATACGCGTGCGGTCCTCCTTCAGTGCGTCAACGAAGTTATAGTCGAGCAGTGAACGGTCAACGGGCGTCTTGGCCTCTTGAGGAGACAGGATAACAGCCGAAGCGCCAGCATGCTCCAGATGGATGCCTGCAATGGGCAATCCCATAACCGCACGGAAATGCAGTTCAAACTCTGAGAGATTCGTAGTATGTCCCAATGTCACCATACCCGTATCGTGTGGGCGCGGTGATAGCTCAGAGAAGATTACCTCGCCCTGTTTCGTCAGGAAGAACTCTACGCCCCAAATACCAGCTCCAGTCAATGCCTTCGTCACTTTGTCGGCCATCATCTGTGCCTGCTTCAGCGCCTCATCGCTAATCTTATAGGGCTGCCATGACTCACGGTAGTCACCAGCCTTCTGCACATGTCCAATTGGAGGACAGAACAGCGTAGGCCAACCATGCTGCTGGGTAACAGTAAGCAGTGTAAACTCTGAATCGAAATCAATAAACTCCTCGATAATCACTTCTTTCACATCACCACGTGAGCCTTCCATAGCCTCTTTGAAGGCCTGCTCCAGTTCACCTTTATTATGCACGTAGCTTTGGCCATGACCCGATGATGACATCAGCGGTTTTACCACACAAGGAAAACCAATCTCCTCGGCAGCTGTCTTGAATTCTTCATAGGTTTTGGCATAGAAGTACTTAGCAGTACGCAAGCCAAGCTCCTTAGCGGCCAAGTCACGGATAGCACGACGATTCATCGTAAAGTTGACGGCACGAGCAGAGGGAACCACCTGAATGCCCTGCTCCTCGAACTTAAACAGACGCTCCGTACGGATGGCCTCAATCTCTGGTACTATGATATCGGGCTTGTGCTTGTTGACTACAGCCTCAAGGGCGTCACCATCCAACATCGAGAACACCTCACGCTCATCAGCCACCTGCATAGCAGGAGCATTGTCATAACGGTCGCAGGCAATGACATACTGGCCAGCACGCATGGCAGCAATTACGAATTCCTTGCCCAGCTCTCCTGAACCTAAAAGCAATATCTTTTTCATCTGTCTTTATACATGTTATCGTAATACTTCTGATAGTCGCCACTGGTCACATTGTCCAGCCACTCCTGATTGTCGAGATACCACTTCACTGTTTCCTCGATACCCTCTTCAAACTGAAGCGAGGGTTCCCAACCGAGCTCTTTCTGCAACTTTGTGGAGTCGATGGCATAACGCAGGTCATGACCGGCACGGTCGGTAACATAGGTAATCAGGTCCATATCCTCGCCTTCCTTACGTCCCAGCAGTCGGTCTACAGTATTAATGACCACCTTGATGATGTCGATATTCTTCCACTCGTTAAAGCCACCAATGTTATAGGTCTCAGCGATCTTACCATTATGGAATATAGTATCAATTGCACGTGCATGGTCAACAACATACAGCCAGTCGCGCACGTTCTCACCCTTGCCATAGACAGGCAGTGGCTTGCGATGACGAATATTGTTGATGAATAAAGGAATAAGCTTCTCAGGGAACTGATAGGGTCCGTAGTTGTTTGAGCAGTTCGTCACAATGGTAGGCAATCCAAACGTATCGTGGAAAGCACGTACAAAGTGGTCTGAAGAAGCCTTGGCGGCACTATAAGGACTATGAGGTTGGTACTTCAGGTCCTCCGTGAAGAATTTCTCACCGTAAGCCAGGTGATGCTTACCACTAGAAGCCTTAGTGGTGAATGGAGGCTCAATACCCTCAGGATGCGTCATCTGCAGAGCGCCATACACCTCGTCAGTCGAGATATGGTAGAAGCGCTTGCCCTCGTACTTCTCAGGCAGACTCTCCCAATAAGCCTTAGCGGCCTGAAGCAGCGAAAGCGTACCCATCACGTTAGTCTGAGCGAAAGTAAAGGGGTCTTTGATGGAACGGTCTACATGACTCTCGGCAGCCAAATGAATAATGCCATCCACCTTCTTGTCCTGCATCAGCTTCAGTACGCCGTCAAAGTCACAGATGTCCATCTTCACAAACTCATAGTTAGGCTTGTTCTCAATGTCCTTTAGGTTAGCAAGGTTACCAGCATACGTCAACTTGTCGAGGTTGATAATGTGATACTCGGGATACTTGTTCACAAACAGGCGCACCACGTGGCTTCCAATAAAGCCTGCGCCACCAGTAATAATAATAGTTCTGTTCATATCGCTTTTTTATTTGTTAATTCTTATCTTCCTAATGTAATAACTTCACAATCACTGAATTTATTGCCTTCGACGGTCAATCTTATCAATGTTCGTTCCTTATGCCACCCTTGCAAGCCTGCAGCGCCTGGATTGATATGTAGCATGTTCAGCGTCTTGTCAAACTTCACCTTTAGAATATGTGAATGCCCTGCAATGAACAGTTGAGGCGGATTGGCATACAACTGACCACGCACAGAGTAGTCATAGTTACCTGGATAGCCACCGATATGCTTCATCAGCACCTCCACATCTTCGCATTTCCAGCGCAATATTTCGGGATACATCAGTCTGAGGTCACCGCCATCACAATTACCACAAACCGCACGAAGAGGACGGAAAGCTGCAAGTTTCTCTGCCACCTCCACACTGCCAATGTCGCCCGCATGCCAAATCTCGTCACACGGTTCGAAGTAGTGAAGATACTTCTCATCCCAGTAGGAGTGCGTGTCACTGATGATGCCTATCTTTTTCATAATCCCAAGCGTTTACGGATGAATTCAGCAATCAGTTTCTCCGTCTCAACCAAACCCAAGATACTGGAGTCTATACACAGGTCGTAGCTTTCGGCAGCGCCCCACTTCTTACCGGTATAGTAGTTATAATAGGCCGCACGACGGTCTTCCTCTTGTAGGATAATGCGCTTAGCCTGCTGGGGAGTCACCGAACGGTGTGCCAACAACTGGTCTATACGATAGCGCATGGAAGCAGAGACAAACACCTTCACCACATTAGGCATATCACGCAACACATAGTCTGCACAGCGTCCCACAAAAACGCAGCTAGACTCTTCAGCCGCCTTACGGATGGCATCGCTCTGAAACTGGAACAAGCTCTCTTGCGAGAAGTTTGACTTATAGAGATTAACTCCTGCCAGTTGCGTGGGCTGCATATTCAACAGACTACGCAGAAACCCTTTCTTCTCGTCGCTCTGCTCGAAGATTTTCTCACTGAATCCGCTCTCCTTAGCGGCCAGATTAAGCAGTTCCCGGTCATAGTACTTGGCATTGAAGTCCATTGCCAGCATCCGTGCGATGTCGTGGCCACCGCTACCTAACTGTCTGCCTACACAGATTATTACATGTTTGTCTGCCATTCTATATCTCCTTAACTTCTCTAACTTCTTAACTTCTTCATATACCACCACAGAATTGGGATGGTCATTAGGAACGATGCCATATCACTGGCAGGCATCGAATACCACACTCCGTCCAACTGCCAGAACAACGGGAACACGAAAGCCATTGGCAACAACATGAACAATTGTCTGGACAGTGAGAGGAATATCGAAATCTTGACCTTTCCGATGCTCTGGAAGAAGTGAGTAATCGTTGCTTGCGAACCCACCACAAAGAACACCAGCATGTCGAGTTTAATACCCGTAGCAGAGAGTTCTATCAGCGTCTCATCGGTCGTAAAAATACGTGCTATCTCACGCGAAAAGAGCATTGACAGCGTCCAACCCACCAACAGTATTCCCGTAGCACAGCCAATAGCTATGAACAAACATCGCAACATACGGTCGTATTTCTCAGCACCATAATTGTAACCTACAATGGGTTGCATACCTTGACACACACCCATCACGAACATAAAGAACATCATCACCACTGAGTTGGCAATGGAATAGGCGCCTACAGCCATGTCGCCGCCGTAGTGTACGAACTGATTGTTCATGAAGATAACAATGATGCATGAGGTACTCTGCATCAAAAACGGGGATATACCAATAGAAATAATATTGCGCACCAGGTCTTTCCTCAACCGATAAATACCACGCCTCAGATACAATATCTCTTTTTGGTCGCTAAATAGCCACACCTGCCAACAGAGTGCCAACGATTGCGACACTACAGTGGCCAGGGCCGCCCCCCGAATACCCCACCGGAACCACCAGACAAAGGCGATGACCAGTATGATGTTACAACCTACTGTAAACAACGTAGCGTTCATGGCATGCCGCGGTTTACCTGCCGCACGCAACACCGCATTCAGACCGAAATACATGTGTGTCACCACATTACCCAACAGGATAACCTGCATAAACTCACGGGCATAAGGCAGTGTAACGTCAGAAGCTCCGAAGAAACGCAGAATAGGATCCAGAAAGATGAGAGACAGCAGCATGAACAACGTTCCGATGATCAGATTCAATGTCACTGTGTTTCCCAACAGGTTCTGGGCACGCTTGTAATTGCGCTGTCCCAGATTCACCGAGATACTTGTCGACGAGCCCACACCTACTGCAGCACCAAATGCTGCACTGAGGTTCATAAAGGGGAAGGTAATGCCCAAACCAGCAATAGCCTCAGGGCCTACCACCTGACCGATAAAAGCGCGGTCAATAATGTTATAAAGAGACGATGCCGTCATAGCCACAATGGCAGGCAAGGCATACTGCACGAGCAGTTGTCCTACAGGCTTCGTTCCCAGTTCGAGAGTTGCTTGTTTATTGTCCATCATAAATAATGTGCAAAATTACAGCTATTTCTTTGAATAGCCAAAAATATCTTCATTTTTCTTTTGTACTTTGCCCACTTCTTTGTATCTTTGCAATCCTAATAGCGAAAGAATTGATGAAAAAACTGCTACTCATACTTGCCGTTCTGCTGGCCCTTCCTGCACTTTGTGCTGCCAGAGGACCAGTTGTCAATGAACGTGTCAAGTATAAGCCAGGGCCATCATTCATCTACCGCCTGTACCTTACCGACAAAAAGGGAACTCCCTACTCGCTTAACCACCCCAGCCGCTACCTATCACGCCGTAGCATTGAACGCCGCAAGCGCCAACAGTTACCCCTAGACAGCACAGATTTGCCTGTCAATCCCCGTTACCTGCGACTTATCGAGCAACGAGGGGTTAGTATCGTTGGACCAAGCCGTTGGCAGAACACCGTTCTAGTACGACTGAAGGACAGCAGTATGGTTCACCATCTGGAACAGTTGCCATGTGTCCGCGGCAGCAAGTTGGTATGGATAGCCCCCGACTCTATCACACCCACTGCCATCAAGACTCCCTACCACGACGATTTCGAGGCTCGCGACAGTGTCGGAAGTGCTGAATACGGCAAGAGCCACAGCCAGATACATCTGCTGCAAGGCCATCGACTGCACCATATCGGACTCACGGGTCAAGACATGCAGATAGCTGTCATTGACGGCGGTTTTAAGAATGTCGACCGCATTCCTGCTTTTCAGCAGATAGACATCTGTGGCTTTCAAGACTTCGTCAACCCAGCCTCACCCAGCATTTTTGCCGAGACTGACCACGGCACAAAGGTCTTGTCGGCCATGGCTATCAACCAACCTTTCTTCTATATTGGCACAGCACCCCGTGCTTCCTACTGGCTACTGCGCAGCGAGGACCAGCAAACCGAACAGGAGGTAGAGGAAGACTACTGGACCATGGCAGCAGAGTTTGCGGACTCCGTAGGTTGTGACCTGATTAACTCCTCGCTGGGCTATAACGAGTACGACCATCCATGGATGTCGCACCGCCTCAGCCATCTTGACGGCCGCACCGCCTTTGTCAGTCGCTCAGCAGCACTCTTAGCCAGCAAGGGAGTAGTTCTCGTCAACTCTGCTGGCAACTCTGGCATGGGACCATGGAAAAAGATTGGCGTTCCCTCCGATGCCGACAACATACTGACCGTTGGCGCCATTACTGCCGACGAGCCCCGCCATATTGCGCCATTCAGTTCGGTAGGTCCTTCACAAGACGGACGTGTTAAACCCGACGTGGTTGCCATAGGCGCCCCTACCTTTCTAGTCAATGGTCGCGGTGTAATCATGGAAGACATGGGTACATCGTTCTCCGCACCTACCATCTGTGGCCTGGCAGCCTGTCTGTGGCAAGGGATGCCTGAGAAGACGGCAGCAGAGATTATCGAACTAATCCGCCAGAGCGGTGACAATAAAGACCACCCCGACAACATCTACGGCTATGGTGTTCCTAACTTCTGGCAGGCTTATATGAAAGGAAAGATGAAGAATGACAAGTGACCGCTATAGCCTCCGCCAATTGAATCTGATGGTGCGCGATGCCATTGAGATGCAGCTGTCCGATGAATATTGGGTAGAGGCAGAACTCTCAGAGTGTCGGGAGCGTGGTGGCCATTGCTATATGGAACTCATCGAGAAGGACGAGCACACCAACACCCCTGTGGCACGAGCCTCAGCAAAATGCTGGCGACAGACGTGGCAGATGCTACAGCCACACTTCGAGCGCGCCACTGGTCAGCCACTCCATGCAGGGTTGAAGGTGCTACTGCGCGTCTATGCGCAGTTCCACGAAGCCTACGGTTTCTCGTGGATAGTTACCGACATCGACCCCACCTACACCATTGGCGACATGGCTCGCAAGCGTCAGGAGATTATCCGCCAACTGAAGGAAGAAGGCGTCTTCGACCTCCAGCGCGAGTTGCATATTCCCATGTTTGCCCAGCGCATTGCCGTCATTTCTGCCGCTGGTGCAGCAGGCTATGGCGACTTCATCCGCCAGTTGGAAGACAACGACTACGGCTTCAAATTCGAAGTACAGCTTTTTCCTGCCATCATGCAAGGCGAACAGGTAGAGAACTCTATCATCAATGCTTTGGAGCAAATCTATTCTCTCACCACTAACCCCTCACCTCTCACCTCTCCATTCGATGTGGTTTGTATTCTTCGTGGTGGTGGTGCCACTGCCGACCTTAGCGGTTTTGACACCTTGGCACTGGCAGAGAATGTGGCACAATTTCCGCTACCGATTATTACAGGTATTGGTCACGACCGCGACGAGAGCATTCTCGATATGGTTAGCAATACCCGTGTTAAGACCCCTACCGCCGCTGCTGCCCTGCTCATCGACAATCTGCTACAGGTATTGACACGTCTTGACAGCGCCCAACAGCGCATATCAACAGCTATCAGTCAGCGTTTTGCCACTCAGAAAGCACGACTAGACAGTCTGCAGACACTTCTTCCAGTCCTGGCACAACGTTTCCTGAGCAATGCCAAGCACCGTCTGGAATTGATAGAGATACAGTTGCAGAGTTACGACCCACAGCTGTTGCTCCGTCGTGGCTATAGCATTACACTCCACAACGGTCGTGCCGTACGTGACCCGCAACAGTTGAGGGCTGGCGACGAGATAGAGACACGCCTAGAGAAAGGAACCGTACGTTCCGTAGTTAAGAGTTAAGAGTTAAGAGTTAGGAGATATATGAACGAGAATCTGAAATACGAGGAGGCCATAGCTCAGTTGGAAGCCATTGTTCGCAAGATGGAGTCTAACGAGTTGGATATAGACGAAATCGCTGCGCAGTTGAAAACCGCACAGCGACTTATCAAGTTCTGTCGTGACAAACTCACGAAGACAGAGTCCGAATTATTAAAAGAACAGGCCGAAGCTTAAAGCTTTGAACTGAGGATTCTCGATGACAGTACCGTCAACGGTAGCCTCCTTCTTCTTCAACACGCTCATCGGTGAGTACTTGAAGTATAGGCCAATGCCGCCAGACTTCAGGATACCCATGAAATCAACGGTAACAACATTGTAGTCAAAGCCCTTGGTGTTAACATCATAATAGTTATCACCATTCTCCCATTCATTGTTGATGCGACCACGCAGGTTGAAGTTCACCACAGGACCTATTGAGAAGCTACTCTTGCTCTTCTTGCCAAATTTCTGGGTAAAAAGGAAAGGTACTGACAGGCTGAAGATCTTGATTTCAGACTCTGTCTTACTATCATCAGAACCGAACTGTGAAAAACCTACAATATCAGTATTCGGGACCTTTACAATCTGATTATCCTTGGGTACAGTATAGTTGCGCCAATCACACCACAGACCGGCAGAGTACGTCTGCGTCTTTCCCTTCGGCGTGTAGCAGTAGCGCACACCTACAAAGACCTCCGTCGATTTGAAAGTAGCAAATCCGTTACCACTGGGAGTATTGGTCGGAGCGGACCAACCGAGACCCAGGTCTAAAACCCATTTGTCTTCATCTTTTGCTACTTTCTTGATAAACTTGGTGCTTGTCTTTGTCTTGTCAATGGCGACGGTTGATTCATAACGGAAACTTTCATCATCCTGCTTGCCTGCAATCTTAATCTTCTGCACTGAATCGTTAGTCATCACAGTAACCTTCTTGGGGTTGCTGAATGTCACAGTGTCGTTCATCTCTGTAGCACTTGCTGCTGTGCAGACTGTCAGTGCTACCATCATCATCAATTTTCTCATTTTCTCTATATTAAAACATTTACAAAGTTGGTTTTACTGGAATAATTTTGCCGTCTTTGTCGAACATCAGACGATCGATACACACCTCACGGTTATAGCCTGCGCTCCAGTCGAGCTTGGGCGCCTGTGGACGCTGGAAGCGGTGGTAGACGATGTACCACTCGTCGGTGCCGAGCTTCTGTATGACGGCATGGTGACCGGTGCCGAATATCTGACGGTCGTTGTCGCGCTGCAGAATAATGGTCTTCTCGGCAGCCGTAACGGGTTGGCCGTTGCGCACAAGTGCTGTCGGTGAGTCACTGATGGCATAGCGCACACGGTAGTTCTTGGAGCGGGTGTCACACTCCGACCAGGTGAAGTAGTACTTGCCATCGCGGTAGAAGACGTAGCAGCCCTCGTTGTAGTTATAGCGGGCCTTGTCCTTGCGAGGCAGAACCACGGTGGGCTCGCCCTTAAAACTCGTCATATCGTCGTTCAGCTCAGCACAGATAATGGTGCCGTTGCCCCAATACAGGTAATACTTGCCCGTCTGCGGGTCTTGGAACACATCGGGATCTATCGTAGCCCCGCCAGCCTTCATCACGGGCATATCCTTCGGACAGAGCGGCTTGCCAAGAGCGTCCTTGAAGGGACCTGCGGGATTGTCGCTGACGGCAACGCCAATCTGGCCCTCGCCCACAAAGTAGTAGAAGTACTTATACTTTGCCTTCTTACCCTTACCCGCCTTGCACTCAATGATGCAGGGCGCCCACGCCTTGCGGTTGGCCCACTGACAGTCTTTCTCCAGGTCGAAGATAACGCCCTCGTATTTCCACTCCTTCATGTCAGTGCTGGAATAGCAGCGGAAGTCGTGGTTGTCCCAGTTCTCCTGACCATCGGTGGTGGGATAGAGGTAGTACTTCTTGTCGCGCTCAGAATAGAGTATTTCCGGGTCGGCATAGAGGCCGTCAATGACGGGATTGTTCTTGTTGGGCGCCAGACGTGCCAGTTCATAGCCGTCACTCCAGGCCTGCAGACGATCATACTCCTCCTTGGTCAGACGCAGGAACGAGCCGTGCTGCGGTGCATTGACGCCCTCGATGTTGCGGGGCGACTTGAAATTACGCATAAACTTGTCGGCAGTACACAGACGGTAGTTGCGCGGACGGCTGGAATACTCGATATAGCCTATCACCCAATCGTCGTGACCAGCCAACTGGAAGGCCGACACGCCCTCGCATTTCTTCTTGCCCTCGAAGTTCACATAGTCGTCTTCTACGGGTTCGCTCCACGGACCAGTAAGACTCTTGGCGGTAGCGGTAAACAGACCGGGCTGTCCACCTTCCTTTTTAATCATCATGTGCCACTGCTGGTCGCTGTCGAGCCAGTTGATATCGGCATCGATGGTGGCATAGCCCCAGTCGAAGAGCAGCTTGGGCTGCGTCAGCTGAGTGAAGGCCTCGTCAGCGTACGAATAGTACATGCGGTCGTATTTCTCCTCGTCACGATTCCACATCGAGTAGTAGATGAAGTAACCGCCCTTGCGACCGTCGGGCCACGTGTAGTCAGCGTCCCACTGTACCTGTGGAGCCCACACGCGGTTGATGGTTGACCAGTTCTTGTAAACCGCCGGAGAACCGGCGGGCACAGTGGCTGCATCCACGAAGATAGCGGGGCCTTTGCGGTAGTCGAAGGTCAGCGACTGCCAGTGTATCAAGTCGTCAGAGCGCAACAGATTGATGCCGTAGTTGTCCCACTCTGCCTTTTTCTTCAAATCCTTAAAGCGGCCCACATTCATGTCGGTGGTAACCATCAGATAGCCCGTACCGTCGTGCTTGCGACAGATGTAGGCATCACGTGTGGCACCCTCAATCTTTGCCACCTCATAATCGCTGAAGATGCTGTCACCATTCAGCAGGTCGTGGTAGTGGAAACCGTCTCGGCTCAGCGCATAAGCTGTCCATGCACGTCCATGATCATTCATGTGGCAATAGAGATAGCCATAGTCACCTCGTTGCAGATTTCCCTTCTGTTGAGCCAGAACAGAACCTGCCGACAGCAGCGTCAAAAGCAGAAAGAGTGTTAGTTTTTTCATACCGTTGTAGTTTATGCGGGTGCAAAGGTACACAAAAAAGTAGACATTTCACACTTTTCACATAAAATACTTGCATAAATGACAGATTTTGATTACTTTTGCCACCAATTTGAAAACGAATGATTATCAAAACATACAGACGATTATGAAAAATTTAGACTGGGGTAGCCTGTCGTTCGGCTACATGAAGACCGACTACAATGTTCGTTGCTACTATCGCGACGGCAAGTGGGGAGAAATAGAAGTGTGCTCTGACGAGTATCTGAACCTGCACATGGCAGCAACCTGTCTGCACTACGGCCAGGAAGCTTTCGAGGGTTTGAAGGCCTACCGCTGCAAGGATGGCAAGGTGCGCATTTTCCGTGTTGACGAGAATGCCAAGCGCCTGCAGTCCACCTGTCGTGGCATCATGATGCCTGAGGTTAGCACAGAGTTGTTTACTGAGATGGTGAAGAAGGTGGTTCGCCTCAACCAGGAGTGGATTCCCACTTACGAGAGCGGCGCCACGCTGTATATCCGTCCGCTGCTCATCGGTACGAGCGCTCAGGTTGGCGTACATCCTTCTAAGGAGTACTGCTTCCTCATCTTCGTAACTCCCGTAGGCCCATACTTCAAGGGTGGCTTCTCCAGCAATCCTTACGTGATTGTTCGCGACTACGACCGCTCAGCACCTCTGGGTACTGGTAAGTATAAGGTCGGTGGTAACTACGCAGCCTCTCTCTTCGCCAACAACCTGGCCCACGAGAAGGGTTATGCCTGCGAGTTCTATCTGGACGCCAAGGAGAAGAAGTACATCGACGAGTGCGGTGCTGCCAACTTCTTCGGCATCAAGAACAACACCTACATCACCCCGGAGTCAACCTCTATCCTGCCCTCCATCACCAACAAGTCGCTGATGCAGGTGGCTGAGGACCTGGGCATGAAGGTTGAGCGCCGTCCCATTCCTGAGGAAGAGCTGGAGACCTTCGAGGAGGCTGGTGCCTGCGGAACAGCCGCTGTCATCTCGCCTATCTCTTACATCGACGACCTCGACACCGGCAAGCGCTACTCATTTGGCGACAAGCCCGGTCCACAGTCTAAGAAGCTCTTCGACACGCTGCGCGGCATTCAGTACGGTGAGATTGAAGACAAGCACGGCTGGACGACTGTCGTCATCGATTAACGGTTAATGGTTAACGATTAACGGTTAATGGGAAAAGGCAAACTGGCGAAATTCGCCGACATGGAAACCTATGAGAACGTGTTCCAATACCCTTATTCGGTAGTGGAACATGTTCCTTTTGATATGCAGGGCCACTGGCGCGAGGACTACTTCCACAACGACAACCCCATCGTCTTGGAGCTGGGCTGTGGCAAGGGTGAATATACCGTCGGACTGGCCAAGAAGTATCCCGACGTCAACTTCATCGGTGTCGACATCAAGGGAGCGCGCATGTGGACAGGAGCCACCCAGGCCCTGCAGGAAGGGCTGAAGAACGTGGCCTTTCTGCGCACCAACATCGAGATTATCGAGCGCTTTTTCTCCGAGGGCGAGGTGCAGGAGATTTGGCTGACGTTCAGCGACCCGCAGATGAAGAACCCGCGCAAGCGACTGACCTCTACGTGGTTCTTGAATCGCTATCGTAAGTTCTTGTCCGATGGTGGCTTTGTACATCTGAAGACCGACTCAAACTTCCTCTTCACCTACACTTCCTATCTGGTGGAGAAGAACCATCTACCTGTGCTCGTCAAGACCACAGACCTCTATGCAACAGCGTCCAAAGACAGTGTCGCAGCCTCTATCCAGACCTATTATGAAGGTATGTGGATGGCCCGTGGCATCAACATCAAGTATATGAAGTTCTGTCTGCCACGTGACGGAGAACTGGAGGAGCCCGACGTAGAAATCGAACTGGACGACTATCGTTCGTATCACCGCGACAAGCGCAGTTCAAAAGACAAAGCAAAATAAACTACTATGACATTATATCCGAAAATGATTATGGATGCGCTGGCTACGGTGACGTATGCCGGCACGAAGAAGAGTCTCGTAGAGAGCGAGATGGTGGCTGACCAGCCTGCTGTTGCCCAGCGTGAGGACGGTTCCTGGAAGGTGACCGTGGTACTGGAATTTCCCCGCGAGACCGACCCGTTCTTGAAATCGACGGTCAAGTCTGCCGAGGCCGCCATCAAGTACCAATGCAAGAAAGCCGCTGAGGAATCCGGCGACGAAATCGCCGGACACAGTGATATCCCCGTCGAGGTGGAAATCGTGACCGAGTTCAAGTCGAAGCCGCGTCCCAAGGGCGACGAGCTGCTCAGCGGCGTGAAGAACATCATTGCCGTCAGCTCTGGCAAGGGCGGCGTGGGCAAGAGCACCGTCTCTGCCAACCTGGCCATCGCACTGGCCCGCCTGGGCTACAAGGTGGGCCTGCTGGACTGCGACATCTTCGGACCGTCCATGCCCAAGATGTTCCATGTGGAGGACGAGCGCCCCTACGCTGTCGAGAAAGACGGCCGTCAGCTCATCTGTCCCATCGAGGCCTATGGTGTGAAGATGCTCAGCATCGGTTTCTTCGTCTCGCCCGACACGGTAACGCTG
>JAEEGJ010011786.1_pt1 | contig 21998 bp, 11 predicted proteins | sample 8958761 | NCBI WGS metagenome assembly JAEEGJ01 (sample SAMN16246546, study PRJNA631951) | gut metagenome | biome: gut microbiome; feature: rumen; material: RS-attached | host: Bos | place: Iran: Karaj | collected 2018-10 | reverse complement strand
GGAGATTCATATAGCATCCTAGTGTGCACCGACCGTACTTACTGGACTGTTGATACAGGTGATGGTACTGGTATGGGAGCTATTCCGTTCTCACGCAAAAGAACATCTGAGGATTATTCGAAATATGCGATAGAAGGCCGTATTGTAGCCGTCGAGACACTCGACGGAGAAATCATCTGGAAATGCCCAGGATATGAGGTCCATAAACCAGATTCAACGACTATCCCCTTCCGACGACTGTGATGTAACACTACAATCGCCCCAAACACCTCAACACCCCACCAAATCTCTTGAAATGCCTTTGTAGAAAGGAGGTTTGAGCGGTGGGGTGTTGAGCTAACACCCCACCAACACCCCACTACCCTCCCCCCACGAGGAAAAAGAAAATGCAGATTTAACAATTTTTTATGAGCCAACTCTTGCAATCGCATCAATAATGTTGTATCTTTGCATTTCGAAAACGCCTTGAGAAACACGAGGCCCTCTATGTCTTAACCAAAAACCCCAACAAATGCAAATGACTACCACACTAAGTGGTGGGGCTCACAATGCCTCACTAACAAGCATGCTCGCTATCGAGCAGTTCCTGAGCGACAACTACCTCTTCCGCCGCAACATCCTCAGCGGCAAGGTGGAGTTCGCTGTGCTGCCGGCCTCTGAGCCGGCATTCCGTCCGCTGACGGCTGAAGCCCTCAACAGTATCATCCTTCGCGCCAAGCGTGAACAGATCTGTGAGAAGGGCAACCCGAAGGCGACGATCTCTGAGTATGTGCAGTCGGAGGAGGTGGCTGCCTATAACCCTATCGGTGTGTTCCTCGACAACCTGCCCCAGTGGGACGGTCAGGATCACATCAACAAGCTGTTCTGCCGTCTGCCAGGCATCAGCACGGAGCAGCACCATTTCATGGCTGTATGGCTGCGTTCTGTCGTTGCCCACTGGCTGCAGAAGGATATGCTGCACGGCAATGAGTGCGTGCCTACGCTGATTGGCGAACAGGGATGTGGAAAGACCACTTTTGTGCAGCGTCTGCTGCCTCCAGAGCTACGCTGCTACTATCTGGATCATCTGAACCTGTCGAACAAGTTCGACAAGGAGATGGCGCTGACCAACAACCTCCTGGTGAACCTCGACGAGCTAGAAGCCATCCGTCCCAGCCAGCATGCTATGCTGAAGCAGACACTCTCGAAAAGCAAGGTGAACGGACGTCCTATCTTCGGGCGTGCCCAGGAAGACCGTCTGCGATTCGCCTCGTTCGTAGCTACGACCAACAACCCTCATCCGCTGACAGATGCAACTGGCAGCCGTCGTTACATCTGTCTGAAAATTGCCAAGGGGCAGCTCATCGACAACACGGGTGACATCGACTATGGTCAGCTCTATGCACAGGTGCTCTATGAGCTACAAGTGAAGAACGCTCCCTACTGGTTCAACCGGATGGAGGTGGCTCGTATCCAGGAGCTGAACCTCGAGTATATGACCCAGTGTGATATCTCCGAGATGATCACTGCATGCTTCCGCAAACCTATAGAAGGTGAGGCGGCCAAGTCGATGAACAGCACACAGATCCTAGAGCTGATTCAGGGCGAGTATCCTTCAGTCAAGAACAGCCACAGCACGAAGATTCAGCTGGGTCTTGCTATGAAGGACCTGGGCTTCGACCATGTGTGCCGAGCACACATTACTTTCTACAAACTCATACCCCTCGTAGCGGCTTAGATCCAACGGTGGGGTGTCAGTGGGGTGTTGGTGGGGTGTCCGACCAACACCCCACCATTCATATTCCCTTTCTGCAAAGGCATCGTAAACAATTCAGTGGGATGTTGAGGTGTTCGCTCGTGCGCGATGAGCGTTATGACCGTTCGCAATGAGCGTTATGACCGTCCACGATGAGCGTTATGTCCATTCGCAATGAGCGTTCAGTCCGTCCGCGACAAACTGAACGCTCATCCGTAACGAGCAATTAGAAAGTAGCATCCTTACGGTGGCTAACTATAGCACTTATGATGCCTAACTATAGTACTTACGGTGGCTAACTATAGTACTTACTTTGAAATTCATAGTTGGTGAACAGTTCGTTCCGACCTTGATGGCATGCAATAAAAAAGGCCGAAAGTTTTGTGCTTTCGGTTTCTTTTGTGTAATTTTGGCTTCGCCGAAGATACTTTCACTCGGAAAAACTCAAATATATTTGGTTTTTCCCTCGTTTATTCGTATCTTTGCAACGTGAAAAGTCGGTTTTGAAACAATCAAACACCAAGAAATGATGGCACAGGCAGAAGAAAAGAGAAGAGGCTACGCCGTAGGCGTGCAGCTGTTCGACAGAATGCGCGAGCGTGGTTCGGTCTATGTTGACAAGACGGAGTATGTGTGGAAGATGGTGTCGACTGACGCTACCAACTTTTTCCTCAGCCGCCCGCGCCGCTTCGGCAAGTCGCTGCTTGTCGACACGTTGCGCTGCTATTTCGAGGGGCGCAAGGAGCTGTTCGAGGGACTCTATATATATGATAATGAGAAGGAATGGCGACAGTACCCCGTCATACGCCTCGACCTCTCCAACGGCAAGTATTACGAGAAGGAACGGGTGCACGGCACGATTAACGCCATTCTTGAGCAGCAGGAGCGCAAGTTCGGTCTTGGCGAGCATAAAGACCCTACAAATTATGATGCCCGCCTTACGCGCCTCATAGAAACGGCCTACGAGCAGACCCATGAGCAGGTGGTCATCCTCATCGACGAGTACGACGCCCCGATGCTCGACAGCATTAACGACCCGGAGCTGCAGGACTACATCCGTAACCGCATCCGCAGCCTCTTCTCGCCCCTCAAGGCACAGTCTCTGTATCTGCGCTTCGTGTTCCTCACCGGCATCTCGAAGTTCTCGCAGCTGTCAGTGTTCAGTGAGCTTAACAACCTGCAGCAGCTGACCTTCGACCCTCAGTACGAGGCCATCTGCGGTATCAGCGAGGAGGAGCTGCTCACACAGATGAAGCCAGACATAGAGCTGCTGCAGGAGAAGATGAACAGACTGTATAAGCGTTGGAACCTGCAATTCACGTACGACGACATCGTGGCAAAACTGAAAGAGACCTACGACGGCTACCACTTTTCCAAGGAGATGACCGACATCTACTGCCCCTGGAGCCTCATCAACGCCTTCTCTATGGGTGACATCATGAACTTCTGGTTTTCCACCGGCACACCCACCATGCTGGTCAACGTGATGCGGCAGACGGGCATCAGCCTGCAGCAGATAGAACACTTCCGAGGTACCCTCGAGCGCTTCGATGCCCCTACGGAGCGCATCAGCGATCCCATACCCGTGCTGTTCCAGAGCGGTTACCTCACGCTGAAAGAGTATGACCCAATCACGAGACAATACACTCTCGGTTTTCCAAACGGCGAGGTGCGCGAAGGCTTTGCCACATCGCTCTACAAGTATTACATGGCAGACTATGTGGGTAGTCAGGACACACTGGGTAATGCCTACAACAACCTGCGCTTCAACGGCGCCACCATCCAGCAGTTCATGGAGGCTGTCCGGCGCTGGTACGCTGGCATACCTTATTCTATTACTGACAAGAACCAGAATGAACAACTCTACCAGTCACTGATTTATGCCGCCCTGATGGGATTCGGTGCCGATGTCAGTGCTGAAGACCAGACCAGTGACGGGCGCATGGATATCGCCATGAAACTGCCTCATGACATCTACATCTTAGAGCTGAAGTACAACAAAACGGCTGAGGAGGCTACCGACCAAATTATCGCCAAGAGCTATGCTGTACGCTTCGCCGCTGACCCTCGTCCTGTCTGGGCTGTGGGCATGAACATCAGCCGGGATCGTCGCACCATTGACAGCTACAGGATTGTACGCGCGAAATGATGCATTATCTTTGAGTTTTCTTTTGGTGATTTCATTACTTATTTGTATCTTTGCAGTCTCAATGGAACAAAGAATAACGAAGATGAGAAAGAAGGTGATACTACAACTGATGAGATGGAACGTGGTGGTGCTGTTGCTGTTGCTCGTATCGACGGCTGCCTATGCTGTGCCTGCAAAGCCGGGAGTGAGACGACAACTGAAGCTGGACGACGGCACAACGGTCAGTGCCACGTTGGTGGGCGACGAACACGGACACTACTGGTTGGGCACTAACGGCAAGACCTATCTGACTGTCGACAGGGATGATGAGGCCCAGGAAGTGAACTTGGAAGGGATAAAGGAACAAGCTCAGGAGCGTCGCCTCGCTGTCGACCAACGGCGCGCTCACCGACTTGCTGCCGCTAAGAAGGTGGGCACGGTGGGCGAATATATTGGTGAGAAGAAGGGACTGATCCTCCTGGTGAACTTCAGTGATGTGTCGTTCAAAAATGCGAACGACAACGCCCTCTACCAGCGCATCGCCAACGAGGAGAATTTTTCGGAAGGACAATTCCACGGATCGGTCTACGACTATTTCTATGCACAGAGTGAAGGGCAGTTTAAACTCACCTTCGACGTGGTGGGGCCCTACACGGTGTCGAAGAATCAGTCGTACTATGGCTCTAACAATGCCCGGGGCGACGATAAGTACCCGGCTACGATGGTGATTGAGGCCTTAAAGCAGGCCGATGAAGATGTGAACTTTGCCGACTACGACTGGGATGACGACGGAGAGGTGGATCAGGTGTTCGTGATCTATGCCGGCAAGGGCGAGGCCGACGGCGGCCCTTCCTACACAATCTGGCCCCATGAGTATTCGCTGTCGTATGCACAGTATTTTGGTGATGGAGAAGGTGCACAGTTTCTCGATGGAATGACGATCGACACGTACGCCTGCGGTTCTGAGTTAAACGGAGCGGGAAACCTCGAAGGTATCGGCACGATCTGTCATGAGTTCAGCCATTGTCTGGGCTACCCTGACTTCTATGACACTGACTACAGTGGCGGACAAGGCATGGGCAACTGGGACTTGATGGACGGTGGATGCTACAACGGTGATGGCTTTGTGCCTTCAGGCTTCACTAGTTGGGAGCGCTGGGTGGCAGGATGGAAGAAACCTATCGAGCTGGAGAATACGAAGAACATCGAGAACATGAAATCGCTGATGGACGGTGGCGAGTGTTACATCGTATATAACAAAGGTCACCGCAACGAGTATTTCCTGCTGGAGAACCGTCGTCTGGTCAACTGGGATGCTGCCTTGCCAGGGAGCGGGCTGCTTATCCTTCATGTGGACTATAATGAGATGGTGTGGGAGTCGAACCAGCCTAACGATGTGCCCAGCCGGCAACGTATGACATGGATTCCTGCCGACAATAATTACCAGTACACGATGTATATGGGTACGAAGTATTACAGCTTCGAGGGCATGGCCAACGACCCGTTCCCCTATGGTGCGGTGAATGCTTTCAACAAGTCGACTACGCCTGCGGCCAAGTTCTATAACAAGAATATTGACGGATCTTATTATCTGGACTCTTCAATTGAGAATATCACGAGAAATGGTGATGGTACCGTCTCTTTCTTCTTCCGTGGTTTGACGAATGTTTCCACGCCGATATTCTCGCATGAGTCGGGGCACTACGAAGAGCCGTTCTCAGTGACTATCAGTTGTGAGACGGAGGGCGCCAAGATCCATTACACCCTTGACGGTTCGAAGCCCACGAAGTCCAGCGCCATTTACACTGAACCGATCTTGGTGAAAGGTAACACGACGTTGAAGGCAGTTGCCTATGAAGGTGATGATGAGAGTAAGATAGCCACGGCCTGCTATATCTTTGATTCTAACTTGATGACCTTTAAACGGGTGGAAAATGTCGATGAAATCATCAGCGGCATGCGCTATGTCATTGCCTGCGGCTCTAAGTTGAAGGCTGCGGGCAGGCTTGACAACAAGAGACTGGTGAGTGAGGATGTGGTGATAAAGGGCGATGTCGTCACGATAAATGACAGCATCTCGGTGTTTACACTGGTTGGCAGTGGCGACAGCTATTCGCTGAAGAACGCAGAAGGTCAGTATCTCTATGCCGTCAAAGCTAAGGAACTGGCATATAGCGATGAAGAGAAAATGTGGACGTTGGAAGACGGGGATGGGGGAGTAGCGATAGGCTGTACGTATGGCAAGATGTTCTATAACGTCACCAGTCCACGCTTTAACGTGTACAACCTTAATTATACCTCATCGTCGATGATTGCTGCCAATCTCTATATGGAGTATTACGTTGGCCCAGGACCCGTTTTGCCCGACCCGGTAATCTATGCTGAAGATTCACTGAACATCTATGCACTCGTGGGTGACACGCGGACAAAGAGCATCAGCGTGGTAAGCGAACACCTGACTGAAGATATTACAGTCACTCTGGCCGATGATAATCATGTATTCTCATTGGATGCTGCAACCATCGGGAAGACGGAATCGGAAGGGGAAGGCATGTTGCTGAATGTGACCTTCAATCCCGTTAAGGCTGGCATCTATCATGGCACGATAACTCTGACCAGTGCCGGAGCTGATACGGTGGTGGTGGCAATCTGCGGCTCTGCCTTGGGCAAGGGTGGCTATGTCGTGCCTTCGGATGAAGATGGACACATCTATCCGCTGGACAAGTCCGTCACAATGTTCGATGCCAGCGAGCTGATGAATGCTTATGGTGGAGAGCTGATGAAGGATGAGAATGGTCGCGTCTGGCGGGTGAGGGAGAATGCCGACGGTACGCTGACGCTGATCATCGGTGCCCGGATGATGACTCTCGAGAAGAATGTAGCCTACAATCTTAATGGCCAGCGGGTGGATAAACCTAAGTCAGGCGTCTACATCGTGAATGGCAGAAAGGTTGTGCTGAAGTGACAACTGATGGCGATAGGTTAAAATAGCTCACCTTCCCCCCTCTCTTCGGGAGAGGGGGCAGGGGGAGAGGCTTCTTTATAAAACGAAGTACTGCGACCCTCACGAGCCGCAGCACTTACAAGCCTATGTTTAACTAAAAATCCTTTTTCAATGAAAGAAATTTTCAGTCCAATAAGACTAAAAATTTGAAAGTTTAAAAGGGAGCTTCACAGCGACCTCCTGTTACCCACAGTTGAAAACTTTCTTTTTTACCAATAACTAAAAACCTAAAACTATAAATATTACTACTAACCTAAAACAATCTATTAACCTTTTGACGGTGCAAAGGTACGACGATTTTTCGTTTCTGGCAAGACTTTCATTCGAAAACATGCATAAATACCCATCATTCTTGATAAAAATCAAGCATTGTGTACGAAAACAATGCAAATTCTTGCATTCTTGTATGCATTTTCGTTGTCGCTTAATAGTATCTTTGAGCTGACGCTCGGAGGTACTTCCGTTCAGAAATGAAAATAAATCGCGATTTATTTTGCATTTCACTCACTTATTCGTACCTTTGCAACGTGAATGAAAAGAATGAGCATATGAAAAAGTATCTGATTATTGTCATTATCCTGTTGTTGGCAGTCATAGCAATCATGACTCGCCCGGAAAAGGCAGCCCATAAGGCCGCCATGATGAAAGCCGTGAAGGAGTTTGTGGACGACGAAGCTGCCGAGCGCGGCATCGGCGATGATGCACTGTCGAAGCTCGGCAAGAACATCGTGAACAAGACCATCGAGACGGCCCTCAATGCGAAGCTGAAGATGAACGATTATTACCTCTTTAATACTACGTACGTGCGTCTGAAGGGTGAAGACCAGTTGCTGTCGGTAGGACTCTTTGGGCAGGTAATCACCTTCGACAAGAAGATGCTGCAGGAGAAGTTGGCCGAGTCAATGGAAGCTAAAGAAGAGGCCGAGAACGAACGCGAGGCAGCGAAGCAGAATGCGAAGGAGCTGAAACGCCTGCAGAAGGAACAGGAGAAGCTGGAGAAAGAGCAGGAGAAAGAGCGCAAGCGTCTGGAGAAGGAGGCCGAAAAGGAACGTAAGCGCTTAGAGAAGGAGGCTGAGAAGGCCGAGAAAGAGGCTGAGAAAGAGCGCAAGCGCCTAGAGAAAGAAGCTGAGAAAGCTGCCAAGGAGGCTGAGAAGATAGCCGAAGATATTGAAAATCGCTAAATCGAAAATCCGTAAATCGATAATAGTTCCGTGAACGTTCTGATAGTGAACACCAGTGAATGGACGGGTGGGGCAGCGGTTGCTGCCAGCCGTCTGTGTGATGCCCTCAACGACAATGGAGTAAAGGCTCGTATGCTGGTGCGCGACAAGACTGACGATGATATCACTGTATTCACCTGTGGCAATGAGTTGCAAAACCGCTGGAATTTCCTTTGGGAGCGCTTTGTAATTTGGGTGAAAAACCGTTTCAGTCGTGAGAATCTCTTCAAGGTGTCAATAGCCAATGCTGGTGTTGACATCACCAAGACCCACGCGTTTAAGGAGGCTGATATCATCCATCTGCATTGGGTGAACCAGGGTCTGCTGTCGCTGAAGGGCATCGGCAAAATCCTGCAGAGTGGCAAGCCTGTGGTGTGGACGCTGCACGACATGTGGCCCCTGACGGCTATCTGCCATCATGCCTATGAGTGCGATCGCTATCAAGATGGCTGCGGCCAGTGTCCTTTCCTTCGTCATCCTGGCAAGAACGACCTGTCGGCACGTATATTCAAGAAAAAGGAAAAACTGGTCTCTGCTGGTGCAGGGGCTTTGTCTTTTGTTGCCGTGAGCGAGTGGCTTGCGGAGAAAGCTCGCAGCAGTGCCCTCATCGGACATCTGCCCATCAGAGTAATTCCTAATGTGCTGTCGCTGCAGCAGTTTACCATCGTCGACCGCATCGATGCCCGCACCGCTGTCGATGCAGACGTGCGCTACGTGATTGCCTTTGGTGCCGCCCGCATTGATGATCCCATCAAGGGTTTCAGCTATCTGGCCGAGGCACTGAGGCTGCTGGTGGATTCGGGACGATTCCGTGCCGAGGATATCCGACTGCTGCTCTTCGGGCGGGTGAAGGATGCCGGTGTCTTCAATCAACTGCCGGTGCCCTATACCTATCTGGGATATGTAGACGATGTGTATCGCCTGTCGCAGGTGTATTCGGCCTCGAATGCCACCGTGTCGTCATCGCTCTACGAGACCTTCGGGCAGACACTCATCGAGGCGATGGCCTGTGGAAGCATACCCGTGTCGTTCGACGGCAGCGGACAGACGGATATCATCAGCCATCAGAAGAACGGCTATCTGGCCCACCGGCTGTCGGCCGAGAGCCTGGCCGAGGGCATCGCCTGGGCGCTGACCCATCCGTTGCCGCCGCAGGAGCTGCGCCGCTGCGTCATCCGTCGCTATTCCGAGAGCGTGGTTGCCCGGCAGTATATGAACCTTTATAATCAAATCATGAAATGATCAAGTTTACAGTTATAACGATTACGTATAATGCAGAGGCTGTGTTGGAACGAACCCTGCAGAGTGTGCTCTGTCAGACACATGAGGATGTGGAGCACCTGATCATTGATGGAGCCTCGACCGACGGCACCCTTGCTATGGCTGAACGTTATAAGGCTGAGAGCGATGCCTCGGAGCTGGGGCATAAGGTGATTATACGCTCCGAGCCCGACGACGGCATCTACGATGCCATGAACAAAGGACTGACGCAGGCCTCGGGCGACTATATCATCTATATGAATGCCGGTGACTCGTTTCCACAGGAGGACACCCTTGAAACGATAGCCCACCGCTGCCGTCTCAACGAATTGCCCAGCGATGAACTGCCAGCCGTGCTCTATGGTAATACCGACATCGTCGACGGTGAAGGCCGTTTTCTCTATCCCCGTAGGTTGCAGCCTCCCCAGCGTCTCACCTGGCGCTCGTTCAAGAAGGGTATGCTGGTGTGTCATCAGGCTTTCTATGCCCGCACTGACATTGCCAAGAACCTGCAGTATGACACGCGCTACAAGTATTCAGCCGACGTAGACTGGTGCATTCGCGTGATGAAAGAGGCTGACCGCATGTCGCTGCCGCTGTGTAATATCGGCATGGTGGTGGCGAACTACCTGGAGGAGGGTACGACGACTCGCCATCACCAGGAGTCGCTGCGTGAGCGCTACCGTGTGATGGCGAGTCACTATGGCCAGCTGAGCACTTTTTTCATGCACTGCTGGTTTGCCGTTCGACAGTTTATTTCGCGCTGACCACTCCCTTCAGGCCGTCCTTTGTGTAGTAGCCGCCGTTCTCGTAGTTGAGGTCGGCAGTCTGTGGCGAACCGTTGTTGCTGAAGATGATGAAGGCAGGCTGAGTGGCCGAAGAGTTGTTCTGCTTTGAGCCGTCCCACACCCATTTCCACACTTTGTTTCCGTTGGAGGCAGTACCCAGCAGGGTGCAGGCCACACCAGGCCAGTTGCCGTTGGCATAAGTGAAGTTGTCAGATGGCGTGTTGGTCCAGGCCCAGCAGTAGACGGTGGTATCCCAGTTGGAGGGTGCCTCGAAGAAGGCGCATGTCTCACCCTTGCTGACGGTGCAGAACGATGGGATCTCGACGGGCTTCTCGCTCTCTTTCTCCTTGACATTATAGGTGCGCTCGATGGTGCCCGTCTCTTTACCGTCGATGGATAGGCTGACTTTCAGCGTGTTCTTGCCAACGGGGAGCTGCAGGATGAAGCCGCTGGGGACGGCAGTGGTGGATTTCTCACCGTTGAGCGTGTAGGTAATCTTCGCATCGCCCTTGGTGGTGATGGCCGACAGGTAAGCCTGCTGTGTGCCTTCGTAGGTGCCAGAAGGCAGGTCGACGTAAGCCGTCTCCATTGATTTAGGCAGGTAGTAGGAGTAGTGATAGCCCACGACGGCCTTGGCCCACTGCTTGGTGTCGATGAAGTTCTCGTTGCCTTTCTCGCTGCCGATGACTACGAGCAGGCGCTCATCATTGGAGGTAGAGATGGTGTTGATGTAGCATCCGGCCTGAGAGCGTACAGTTTTATAACTGCTCTCATTGTTGATGCCAGCCGCCTTGCGGGCTGCCACCATTGCCTTGATCTGTGCGGGATAGGCCTGCCAGTGCTTCATGAAGACGCAGGGCGTGCCCGGCATGGCGAGCATGTAGGCATTGGCGGCCAAGGTATCTTTCAGCAAAGGATCCTGGGCGGCATTCGAGCGACGCTCCGTGTCATGATTCTCGACGAAGGTCACGGCATAACGACGGTACTGACCTGCATCCTGGCTGCTGCTCACGAGAGGCCAGTTACCCTCGTTCTGCTGTCCCAGACGGGCATAGTTGGTGTTGTTCATGGCATTGCGTACGGTATAGCGGAACTGGAAGTCGAAGGCAGCACTCTGAATCTGGTTGTTCTGTTTAGTGCCGTCGATCCAGCGTTTGATCGTGTTCGTGCCGTCCCAGCATTCGCCGACGCTGAACTCTGGCTGTGACGAGGAGTTGTACATGGCTGTATAGCTGGCTGAATAGCCCTTCACCATATCATAGCGGAAGCCGGCATAGCCCAGATCATCCTTCAGGAAGTCAAGGTAGGCCTTGACGATGGTCTGTACGTTCTCGCTGCGGTGGTCGAGGTCGCGCATGCCGTCCCATCCCTCGCCAGTGTCGTTGTTCTTTGAAAGCTCGAAGCCGTTCTGCGTGGCCCATTGTTTGGTCTTGCCTCCGTCATCATTGGCGCAGATGTCGGTAGACACCATCTCGTAGGTGACGCCCTTGTAAGTCTCCTTGGGGAAGTCCACCCAGCTCGACAAATTGCGGCGGTGGTTAATGACCACGTCGGCGATGGTCTTGATCTCGTTGGCCTTGAAGGTGTTGATGAGTGAGCGTAGCTGCTGCTCATTGCCGAAGGAACTGTTGTAGTTTGAGAACCAGTAGAGGTCGTCGTAGCCCATCGACGTGCCTCCGCAGTTACCGCTCTGTGGCAGCCAGACAAGGTCGAAGGTTCCCTTCATCTGGTCGGCCTGTGCCTCGAGGGCTGTCCATTGTGAGTCGTCGAACGAGTCCCAATAGAAGGCTTGCAGCATCACACCGCCATAGTTGGCCGGCCATCCGATGGCTGCCTTGCCCTGGGGCTCGGGATTGGTATTCGTTGTGTCCTTGGGCTCCACGCTCGTCGTGTCCTTAGGATTGACGTTGATGGGGGCTGGCTCGGGCTCTGGGTCATCATCGCCGCAGGCTGTGAATCCGAGCATGATTGTGCCCATGATGAGCATCAGGAAAAATAGGGTCTTCTTCATTGTCTTTGTTTCGTTGAGGTTTTCGTCGATGCAAAGATAAGAAAAAAGCCGCCCCCAACAAGTTGAGGCGGCTCTTAATATAGGTATTATTTCGTGCAATCGTTTGCAACGAACCTATTTCATGGACTACATTTTATCGCTAGCAACGATTCTATTTCATGAACTTCTTACCGTTCTTGATGTAGATGCCCTTGTTGAGCGTCGTTACTTGCTGACCGTTGAGGTTGTAGACGGTAGACTGCATCTGGTCGTCGGCAGTCATGGTGCTGATGCCCACGGTCTCACCGCTGTTCAGGACGGGCATGATGGCTGCATTTACGATTTCCTTGGTGTCCTTGTTGATAAGGAGGGCGATGGCACGCAGGTTGGTGGCGTTCTCCAGTATCTCAGAGGCAGGAATCTCCAACTCGCAATCGTAGACGTTGGCCTCGCCGGCCTTGAGGGTCTTGGGCACACTGCTCACGATGCCAGTGACATCAGTGGCTGCAATGGCGAAGTCTTTGTGCACATACGACGAGGTGTAGGGAGTGTCGCGCCAATAGGCCATATCATCGTCAGGATAGTTCTGCTTGTAATAAGTGATGTAGTTGTTGACGTTGCGCTCGAGACCATCGGCAATGATGACGAAAGCCAGGCGGTAGGGAGCGTTCTTGAAGTCAGCCATGAAGGTGGTGGCGGCACTGAGATTCACTTTGGTGTGGGTGTCGTCGGTCCACTCAGCCGTCAGGTCGACGCTGGCCTCGGTAGCCTTGCTGAGTGTGGCGCTCACCAGAGGTGCAGCCTCAAAGTGATAGGGTGCTGCGGTGGCATTGCCAAAGTACGGGTCGGTGGTGAAGGCGCGGTTGACCTCAGCGATAGGATAGTTGTTGTACTTGTTGGAGAATGTTGAGTTTTCGCCGTAGATCTTCTGGAACTCGGCGTATGACTCGACCTTGAATGTACCGTTGTAGTGGTCGATCAGGATGGGGATGACGGCATCGCCCAGCTCTTCCTTTAGCAGCTCTGCTCCTACGTATGCACGTGGTGAGTAGGGCTTGTCGGCACCCACGAACATTTCGACAACAGCCTTGCGGGGAGCGCTCTCAGTGATGACGGTGACGATGACGCTGCACTTTGACTTGCGTCCGGTGATGCCGTTGGGCTTTCCGTTCACCTTGGTGATCTGTATCTCAATCTCCTGCTGGCCGGCAACTGCTGGAGCACCCAGGTCGACGGTGACAGTCTGCTTGGCGCCAAGCATGGGCTCAATAGGTGTGGCGAGGTCGAGGTGACCTTCCTTGTCCTCACCGTCGAGGTTGTAGGCATAGTCGATGCTCTGCACACCGGCAGCACCCTGATTGGTGAGGGTGAGGTTGACGGTGATGGGCTGACCCACGAGTGCTACCATATCGTCGATGTCGTCAGCCACCTGTGCTGCATCGGCGGTCATGGTGCTGCTGCTGATCTCAATCTGCTGTGCCAGACAGCCCATCGACGACTTGTCGGCGAAGGCCGTCTCTTCGGGCTGCTTCAGGTAGAATCCCTTCTCGACGCTCTTCTTGGCGTAGACGATGGGGGTATAGTCGTAGTCGCTGTACCAGGAAGAGAGGGTGAACGTGTAGCCCACGTAGCAGCCCGTCTCAGGAATGGCGTAAGCTGTGGGGAACTCGGCAGTGGTGAATCCGCTGCTGGCCAGGCTGGCAGGTACTGTCTCAGCAACGTTCTCGCCGTCGAGGTCGGTGCGGATCCAGAACTTAAAGCCTTGGGCGTTGGAGTAGAGACGTGTCTGTGCACGTACGGCTTTGATGTCGGCACCGTTGAGGTCGCCGTCGCCAGCCACGAACATAGCTGCCTCGTAGGTTCCCAGTTTATAGTTGCCTGTGAGAGCAGTGCCTTGATCTGTGTAGTTGCCCCACCACATGGTGGCTGCAGGAGCCTTAAAGCCAATCTGAGCGGCCAGGCATCCTATGGACGACTTGTCGGTGAAGGTCTCCTCAGTGGGCTGCTTCAGGAAGAAGGCGTTCTCGACGCTCTTCTTGGCATAGACTACGGGCGTGCCCTCGTATTCGTTCCACCACTGGGTGACGCGGAAGCTATAGCCCACGTAGGCACCCGACTCTGGCAGTGCATAAGCCTCAGGCAGGGTGACGGTGGTGAAGCCCGAGCTGGAGACGCTGGCGGGGATGATCTCGACAACGTTCTCGCCATCGAGGGCTGTGCGAATCCAGAACTTCACATCCTGCGAGCTGCTGGTTGACAGGCGTGTCTGGATGCGGATGGACTCGATGCTGATGCCCTTGAGGTCGGCATTGCCGGGAACGAACATCGCAGCTTCATAGTCGCCAGGAACCTTGTTGTTACCTGTGACGGAGGTGCTCTCACTGGTGTAGTAGCCCCACCAGGTCAGACCATCGTCCTGAGCGCTGACGGTCAGGGCCAGCATGGCCAGGGCGAACAATGTGTAGAATCTTTTCATCATAGTGTGATTGTTTTTAGGGTTATTGTTAATGAATGAATTGTTTGCGTACGGTGCCGTCGGCCTGACGGACGATGAGCAGGCCTTTCTGAGTGTCGGCGGGGCGGCCTTGGAGGTCGTAGCGCTGTTCTCTTTGTTGCTGTGATACAGCAACAGACTGGACGGCCTCGGGGGTGACGACGGGACAGATGGCGGCATTGGCGATGCGTTTGGTCTGCTTGTCGATGAGCAGGGCCACGATGTGGATGTTGGCTTTGTTCTGGGAAATGGCTGGCAGCTGCAGCTGATAGCTGTGCGTCATGGGAACGCCGGCCCTCTGCGGTCCGCTGAGACTGCCGTCGATGCCACGGACATCGCTCATGGCGGTGACCACATCATTGTATTTCACTCCGTGGAGCATGGTGCCTTCAGCATTGACATATTGCTGCATGTCGTCCTCTGTATAGTAAGCCATTGAGGGGTCGGAGAAGCTGTTCATCTGATGCCATTTGTGGTCGTCGTCAGGTCCGCTGAGTGAGTCCTCGATCATGACGTAAGCCAGCGAGTAGCGACATTCATCGTCGTCGAAGACAAAGTCGACGGTGCTTTGGATGTTGCAGAGGTTGCCTTCAGTCCACTGTGCTTCGACACTCATGTCGGCAGGAGCCAGGATGGCATTAGCGGCTAGGAAGTTGAGGTCGGCATGGAAGTGACCGTCGGTGAAGTCGCCATCGTAGGGATCGGTGAGGTCACCTCGGTCGAAGCGGCAACTGGGAAACAGCGTTGCGTTCATCACGTAGTAATAGTCATAGTACACGTCCATGGGATCGCCATTGAGTACATGCACGGAGACGGCGATGAAGTCATCGGGATAGGCCTTCTTCAGTCGGGCGATGCCTGCAAAGCCGCGTGGACAGGCTGAGCACCATGTGCCCGTATACTCCTCCATGACGGTGCGATGATGTGCTTTGCGCAGCAGGCTGAGCACGTCGGCAGAGGCAGTATTCTGCGCATGGGTGTTGCCGTTGTCGTTCAGACCAGTGAGCTGGAAGTTGAGCGGCAAGCGCCCTGTGGCCTGCGGAGCCTGCAGGGGGAGGGTGGCGAAGGCTTGGATGCCATAGACACGAGGCAGAGGCTTCTGCAGGGAATAACTGCCTGTGAAGGTCTCATTGCCGAAGGCATAAGCGTACTGCAAGGAACTGACGGCTTCTGTACCATAGCTGCTGAACATCACCTGCAGGCTGTCGGAGGTGTTGGCCACCACATTGTTCGAACGTATGGCATCGACAGAAGCAGCGTGCTCAGAGAATCCGGGGCCTTGCATCTCCAACTGCATGGCCAGGCTGCCGTAACGCTTGGTGTTGTACCAGTCGGCATACTGCTTCATGCCTGCGATGCGCAGCCACAGCCCACCTTCGGAATATTCGTTGCACATGATGAGAGGGCGCTCCGACATCCCGTCAAGGTCGGTGACCTTAAAGGTGTAGCCCACATAGAGGCCTTCGGCAGGGACTGCGATAGGCGACAGGGAGATAACGTTCCATCCTGCCTGAGGCTTGCCTGCAAGGATGGAGACCAGCGGAGCCTGCTCCAGGTCGGAGGTAATCCAGAGCGTCAGGCTGTCGATGTGCTCCACATTGTAGAACGGCAGACGTACGGCACTGATGGTGGCTCCCTGTGTAGGAGCCTCGGCACCGCTGACATGGATGGCTGCCTCATAGACCAGCGGCTTGCTGATGCCCAGGAAGTTCTCTGGTACATCGTCAGCATGATGATATCCCCACCACAGGCAGCCCGGCTGCTGGGCCAAGGCTGCTGTGGCGAAGAGAAACAATAAAGGAAGTATCAGCTTGCGCATAGGGTTACTTCAGTACTTTGATGGTACGCAGGTTGCCGTCGGCCTGGCGCACGGTCTTCAGGTAGATGCCTTTCTGCGGCTGGCTGACGGGGCGGCCCTGCAGGTCGTAGCATCCTTCTGCGGGTTGCAATGGTGTTGCAACAAACTCGACGCTGCTGGGGTCGGGATCGCCGTCGGTGTAGCTCTTCTCCTTGGTTGCCAGGGTGTAGGTGACGAGGTCGGAGAGGGTGCGTGTGCCGTTCATGTAGTAGACGCTCTGCAGGCCTACGGTCGTGGGACGCAGGTCCTTGTCGAAGCCCAGCACATGGTAGGTCATCGTGCCGTTGTTGTTGTCGGTGCGGTTGTTCACCTTGCCGCGGTCAGTAAACTGGCAGGGAACCTCCCACTCGTCGGGGAAGTGCTGATAGAAGCCGCCGGGCACGTTGTCGAAGTGCAGCTGCTCGCCATCGACGAAGACGCGGTAGTAGAGCGAGTCGGGATTGATGAAGTTACCATGCACATCCTCGACGGGCACGACATAGGCCATGCTCGAGTTCACCTGATGGAACTGCGTGTCGATGTCGTAGTAGCGGATATCGGGTGTCTTAGGCTTGGCAGGTACGCCGATAAAGGGCTTCATGTCCTGTGAGGGAATGGAGTGGCTATAGCCGCCCTTCAGCTCCTTGCCCAGCACGAAAAGGATGCCGTCGGGGCCGTTCAGGTTGCCTGTCTCTGCATCCCATGCCAATGCGGCGTGGTCCTTGTTCTTGTAGATGGGCCAGCCCGTATCGTCGAGACCTGTGTAGATGGCTCCCTTGTTGTAGATGAAGTACAGATCGTCATAGAGGCCCATATACTGTCCGTTCTCGATGATGACGCTGTCCTTGGCTGCATTCAGCGTGCCCTTCAGCCATGCGTCCGGCGTCTTGTTGTAGAAGCCTTTGAAGTAGAAGTCATCGCCGCTGCGTGCCACATAGACCACTTTGGGGAAGTAGTAGGGATCGTTGCTGGCCCAGCGCAGGGAGTACATCTGTATGTCGCCGTCGATGTTCTCAGGCAGCACGTTCAGCTCGTCGATGAATGGCTTGAACTCATAGCCGATGTTCAGCGTGTTGGCATTGCCCTCGCCTGCAGAGAGGGTGATGGCCAGCGTGGGGTTACTGAGTGTGCCTGTAGCCTCATCGTAGTCGAACGAGAACTCGTCGGCCTCGGTGTCAGGGTAATAGTCACCATTGGCAGCCTGATAGGCTAGACTCACATAGTAGGTGTTGTCGCCTTGCTCCAGATAGGGCTGGAAGTTCTCAAAGACCACCTTCTTACGGTCAGCAGAGATCTCTCCGCAGATCCAGGTGTTGTAGAGGAAGGTGTTGATGAAGTTCTGAATCCAGATCTCGCCCTCGGCCTCGTTGACGACGACCATCGTCTTCTGTCCGTAGCGATGCACGGGCTCGCCCATGTCGCGGGTGTAGTAAAGGGTGTTCATGGCATACGTCTTCAGCGTGCCCTCGGGCTGCTCGTCTACAGGGTGCTTCTTGGCCTTGGCGGGAATTGCCTGTGGAGCGGAAAGCTGCATAGGAGCGGTGAAGACAGCTTGATCGACCGTCGTTGTCGTCGGACGAGTCTGTGTTGTCACTTGGAAAGCCTGAGCTTGAACGTTGAGGATGCCTGCAAAGAGAAAGGCAGTTAGTGAAGTAAAAACTTTCATACGCATTATAGTTTAAGATTACTGACTGCAAAAGTACAAATAAAATCCCAATTTGCGGCATTAAAGGCAAATTATTTCGTTTTTTTTCCTTCTTTGTGCATAAAAATGCCATAAAATGATTACTTTTGCATCGCGGAAGGAGAAAAGGCGGCAGTTTGGACTCCTGATGGCCCAAATACGAAGTAGGGAACAATAAATCGAATAGCTATGAAAAGAATCATGTTGCTTGCACTCGTGCTGATGCTGACCGTTGTGAATGGATGGGCAGTGCCTGCCCGACCTGGCTTGTGGAAAACCATCGTGACACCTCAGGGAGAGAAGCTGAGCGTGCAGCTGTGCGGTGATGAGCGTGGCTGCTTCTGGCTGTCCAACGACGGACGTCGTTTTGTGGAAAAGGCCGACGGCAGTTATCAGCAGGCCAGCCTGCAAGAGCTGGCTGCTGCACGGTCAAAGTCCAGACTCCAAAGCTCTCAGTCTGCTAAGCTCCCCATTTCCCAATCTTCCAGACTCCATCTAAAGGGCTCCCAGCCTGTGGTGGAATATCTTGGACAGAAGAAAGGACTGATTATCTTGGCTGAGTTTCAGAACAAACACTTCCTGCCTGAGCATGACCGTGCCTATTTTGAGCGTGTGGCCAACGAACGGGGATTCAGTGAGGGTGACTATCGTGGCAGCGTGAAGGATTACTTCCTGAGTCAGAGCGACAGCCTGTTTGAGCTGGACTTCGACGTAGTGGGACCTGTCATCGTGTCGAAGAACTATGAATACTACGGACAGCCGGGTGCTGCCGATGTGGATGCCCACCCCTGGGAGATGGTGGTTGAGGACTGTGAATTGGTTGCCGACCAGGTGCACTTCGCCGACTACGACTGGAATGGCGACGGCTTTGTGGAGCAGGTGTTCGTGCTCTATGCCGGACAGGGACAGAGCGACAGTTACGATGTGAACACCATCTGGCCTCATGAATACGAGCTGCACCAGATTGTGGAGAACGGCATATACGTCTACGGGAAAGGACATGAGATGCCCGACGGGCTGATCATCGATACCTATGCCTGCTCCAACGAGCTGACCAGCCAGGACGGACCCAGTGGCATTGGCACTATCTGTCATGAGTTCTCTCACTGTATGGGACTGCCCGACCTGTATGATGTGGACTACAACGGCAACTTCGGCATGGGGCACTGGAGCTTGATGGCCAATGGTGTGTACAATGGTCGGGCCTTCATCCCTGCGGGCTACACCAGCTATGAGCGTATGGCCTGCGGATGGCGACAGCCGGTGGAGCTGCGCAAGGACACGCTGGTCAGCGACATGAAGGCCGTCAGTGACGGTGGCGACACCTACATTGTATATAATGAGGCGTACCCAGACGAATACTATCTGCTAGAAAACAGACAACCGACGGGATGGGATGCTGCGCTGCCGTCGGCCGGACTGCTGGTGCTGCATGTCGACTACGATGAGCGAGTATGGCGCGAAAATATCGTCAACTCTGTCTGCGACTATCGGCAAGGAGGGAATCCCGACATGTGGAACACCCACCAGCGCCTGACCCTGATTCATGCCGACAACGATAACGACAAGCGATATTGGATGCCCACCTACCAAAGCTATACCAAGACCACTGAAGAGACCGACACCTATCCTTATTGGTCGATGGTCAATGATGAATGGTCAATGGTCAATGACTCGCTGACCAACAACTCCATTCCCGTGGCCAGCGTCTATCATGGTAATACTGACAATTCGCTCTTCATGAACCGCGGCATACAGAAAATCACTCAGCTGGACAATGGTTCCGTCAGTTTCCGTTTCGATGAGCTGTCGGTGAAGTATGTCGCCGTAGACACAACGATGACCGACAAGCCTGACCTCACGGGAGCCATCTTCTATGAGTCGTTCGACCGTTGCATAGGCACGGGTGGCAATGATGGCGTGTTCAAGGGAAGCAGTGATGTGGCCTCAGCCGACTTCTTGCCTGACAACGGCGGATGGGACTCGATGGTGATGAAGGGCGGAGCGCGTTGTGCCAAGTTTGGCAATGCTACCTACGATGGCATCGTTACATCGCCATTTATCCTGCTGACGGGCGACTCACTGCTGCTCAGCTTCAAGGCTGCCCCCTGGAGTCGTGATGATGCCAGTCTCAGTATCTCGGCAACAGGCGACGCGAAGTTCGAGACCAGTGAGTTTGAAATGACCGAGGGCCAGTGGACAACCTTCTCTACGGTGCTTACTGGGCAGGGAAACATACAGATAACCTTCACACCAGGACGTCGTTTCTTCCTCGATGAGGTGGTGGTAAAGAAGTTGCCTGAGAATTACGCCGAGGGCGTCTCTCATCAGGAAGTCGCTTTCAAACCTAACGTCAGCTATGACCTCAGTGGCCGGCAGATAGAGGATGGCAAATTGAAAAGAGGTGTCTATTTGATTCGCAAATCCGACGGCAGTTTCCGGAAGGTCATCACTCGCGAATGATCAGGTCGCCAAAAGCGACCTCTCAATGCAGTACTGAAGGCTAGAAAAGAGGCGCAATTGGTTACAGGTTACACTTGTAACCATGTAACCGCAGAGGGATAAAGGACGTGTAATTATTGTTCATAAATGTTTGACCAACAAATATTTATATAGCCAATATAACGCTGGTTACAGGAAAAAGGTTACATGGTTACAAGTGTAACCGTAACCATTCGGCTTGGTTTATTCAATCGCCCGATGGATGGCGGGGAGAGGCCGTCTGACGCAGGCAATGGCGGATGCCAAGGTAGTCTTGCGACTCCATCCAGAGGAGGGGTGTAGCGGGCGTACTGCTATTGCGCACGATGTTGCCGTCGGGTGCTACGATAACGTAGGCTTCTGCCGTGCCTTCTATGCCCATCGTCTTGTTGAAGGCCGTGATCCGGTCGCTACGGCTAGACTGCTCATAGAAGTAATTTTCACCCTGCAGGTTTACGAAGTACCGCAGCCGATGGGCCAGGTCCCACTCGCTAGTCCAAGTGTTGAATACGTTCACCCAGACGATGTCCAGGTCGGCCAGTTCGCGCTGCAGAGGCAGGACTACCTGATGTACAAACGTTGGAGAATAGTCTCTAATGAAGTGAATGAACACTGTATGCCCCTTATAGCGATTGCTGAGTGTCTGGAAGACCAGCGAGTCGGGAATGCCCTTCAGCGTGTCGCCTGTGAGATGCTTCACTGTCAGCCTGTCGCGTTCCTTGCGGTATCTCTCCTGCCACGTAGTCAGCAACTGGCTATATGCCGGTGGCAGGTTGGCCAGGTCGTCGGCTATGTCATCAGGTTCAAGCAGATCGAAGGACCAGACCATCCGCTCCCGCAATTTATCGACAGTATTTTCATAGGTGATGTAATCAGGAAGAAGGGCGTTGTAGCGGATATCCCATAGCATATAGTAAAAGTCCGGGCAGTAAAGCGTCTTGGGATTGAAGACGAGGCGTTCGCAGGCATCTAGTGCGGCAACCACTTCGTCTCGTTTCCAGGCATTCAGTCTCTCCCGTGCTTCCGCCGACTCTCTGGCCTCCTCTTCCAGCCCTTGAGGCGGGGAGGAGGCAAGCCGCTTGAATTGATGCATTCGCCAGTAGAGGCTCACCAGCTCCTTCATGGCTGGCGACCACTGCTCGTCGGTCTTCATGGTATCGAGGTCAGCCAATAGTATTTCCAGCTGTTGGGTAGGCAGCATCGCCTTCATTTTCTGGTATCGGGCATATTCTTCATGTGTCACGTGATTACGGGCGAAGTCAATGTTATAGAAATGCACATGCTGATTCAGTTCGTTGGCCAGTTGCGCCAGCGGGCCCTTCGTCACGTAGAGGAAGGTTTTGCTGCCGGGCCTGCGCAGCGTGTACCGCTGGTTGA